>VAPK010038495.1_pt1 | contig 20666 bp, 22 predicted proteins | sample 3395031 | NCBI WGS metagenome assembly VAPK01 (sample SAMN08290443, study PRJNA428436) | hydrothermal vent metagenome | isolation source: Deep-sea hydrothermal vent chimney 1 | place: Pacific Ocean: Juan De Fuca Ridge
AAATCCCAACCAGATGCTTCTGCTACTTCTGCAACTACTGGTGTTTCTACTACTGGCTCAACTGGAGCGATATCTCCACCAGCCATAATCATTGTTGACGCTACTACTGAAAGTAATAATGTTTTTTTCATTGTAATCTCCTTGATTTTTTTTGAATACAACGAATTATAACATAGAATATTAGTAAATGTCAATAAAATAAATGAAAAGTTAACAAAAAGTTAACATCTTCATGAGGTAAGCCCCTAAATAAGGCTTATATTAGGCATACAAGTTTTATATTAAATAGCATTAATTGAGGTAAAAAAGTATAAAAAAGTATATTTTTTAAGAAAAGTAAATGATTTTTTAAGGTTTCGGTTAACTTTTTTGATGATTTTGATAAATTTAATGAAAGAGTGGTGGCGCCAGACGGAATCGAACCGCCGACACAAGGATTTTCAATCCTTTGCTCTACCAACTGAGCTATGGAGCCTACTTAAAGACAAGATGTCCGTTTAAGTGGCTGAAATTATAACACCCAAACCTTAAAGTACAAAGGGAAAAGTATAAAACTTGGAATTTTTTGATGCGTAGGGTGTTGCCTTCCGACAAGACCCTCAATATGCATACTAGACAATAAGGTGCCGTAAGGGTACAACACCCTACAGCTATAAAGCTTTTACCAGTTGCATAAAAGTTTCCCCTCTGTGTTTATAGGAGTTAAACTGATCAAAACTTGCTGCAGCTGGTGAGAGAAGAGCTACACTTTTTAAGGTATGTACATTATCTATTTGCTTGACTGCAGTTTCAATCTTTTTTGATTCTATTACATCTATATTATATGCTTTTGCAAGGTCTAAAAGTTTATCGCTATTTGCCCCTATAATATATAGTGTAAGGTTAAGGGACTTCATATCTTCAAAAAGAGGGGTCAGATCTACACCTTTATCGTCACCACCAAGGATGAGATGGATATGTCTATCTGAGTAACCTTTTACTGCTTGAATGCTTGCATCAAGATTGGTAGCTTTGGAGTCGTTGACCCAAAGTCTTCCTTTTGCATCTTTTAACTCTTCTTGTCTATGTGCATCAAGAGTGAAACTATTCATAAGTTCATAGTCAGCTTCATCAAATAGGACTTTAGTCACTGCAAGTGCAAGTAAAGCATCTTGTAAAAAAGCTGCTTTAAAACGTAACTTGGAGCTATCAAGTTTAAAATACTCTGCTACAAACTCGTTACTGTCATACTCTACAATATAAGCATTTGTCTTTGGAAGATTAAGTCCTTTTGGAACTAATGCAAGTTCACCCTCTTTCATAGTAAGTAGAGGCTTTAGCTTATCTGCTTCATACTGTTGTGCGGTGTTATGCCAGTCTAGATGGTCAGGAGTGATAGGGAGTAGAAGATAAATGTCTGGCGAAGCTGTATGGGTATGGTGTAGAGTAAATGAAGAGCTTTCAAGTACCCAAATAGATGTATTGGAATCCAAGTCAGCTAAAGGTGTACCTATATTACCACCACTTACTGCACCTTTTTTTTCCAGAAGATGTGTAAGCATTTGTGTGGTTGTTGTTTTCCCGTTGGTACCGCTGATCCAAATGGTGAAAGGCATGTGCCTTTCAAGTGAGGAGGTAGGAGGTAGGAGGTAGGAGTGACGGTTGCTTTGCTCTTTAGCATTCCTACCCAACAGGTAGTCGTACTCACTTTGAAGGTTGTTTGCTTTTTGGATGAGTGGGTGTTTGGGTGGCAGGCTAGGGGTGGTGACTTCTAGTTGACTCTTTTTTGGATCAAAAAGATGGGAAGGATTTATGGTATTTCCCATGTCATCCATATAGGTTTCTTTGCAGTTGTCATCATAAAAAATACAACCTCCACCAAGCTTTTTAGCGATTGCTTTTGTGGTAAGTCCATATCCAAAAAGAGTTGGTTTTGTCATAGTATCTGTCCTTATGTTCCCTTCGACAGGCTCAGGGAACGTATTCTGTTGGCTGAGCCTGTCGAAGCCTATCTAAATTTAAATGAAATCAAAGCAAGTATATTGGCTATAAAAGAGATCATCCAAAAACGTACGATAATCTTGTTTTCTGCCCATTTTTTGAGTTCAAAGTGATGATGTATAGGAGCCATGAGGAATATACGTTCTCCACGTAGTTTATAACTTCCAACTTGTAATATAACAGAGACAGTCTCTATTACAAAGATAATACCTATGAGAAGTAGTAAGATTTCACTTTTACCAAGAATGGAAAGATATGCCAAAAAACCACCGATAGCAAGGCTTCCTGTATCTCCCATGAAAATCTCAGCGGGGTAACAGTTGTACCAAAGGAATCCTAAAAGTCCACCTGAAAGAGCAGCCGCCAAAATAAGTACTTCTCCTACCCCTTTGATGTTAGGTACAAGGAGATATTGGCTAAAAATTGCATGACCTGTTACGTAAACAATAAGCCCTAGAGATACCAGTGCTATAATAGAAGGCACAGTTGCAAGACCATCAAGACCATCAGTAAGATTTACAGCATTTGTAGTAGCTAAAAAGACTAATATCCAAAAAGGTATAGCCGCATAACCTAAGTCAAATAGTGGAGTTTTTAGAAAAGGTACATAAAGCTCTGTAGGAAAACCAGCATAAATTAGTAAGCCAGTAGCCAGAACAGCCGCTAGGACTTGAAGCCCCATTTTTCCTTTAGGTGTAAGTCCTTCTAGGTTATCACCTGAGAGTATCTTGCCTACATCATCCTTAAATCCAACAAGTCCAAATCCTATGAGTGTAATGAGACCACCCCAAATATAAAGATTGCTCAAATCAACTGTAAGAAATGCTGCTATGAGAGTAGCTATAAGAAATATGGCTCCTCCCATTGTAGGAGTGTGACGTTTTCCTTCATGTGCAGGAACATATTTGCTTATGGGTTGATTGGCTTTTTTAGAAATGGCCCATGCTAAATATTTTGGCATTACAAATAGAGTAAGCATAAAAGATATAAAAAATGCAAGACCTGCACGTACAGAAATGTATCCAAATAGGTTAATATCTAAGAGTTGAGAGAGTTCATATAACATTAATTCTAATTCCCTTTATGTTTAAGAAAGTTTATTTTACTATTATTTCAATTAAATAATGTATTTAAAAAGAGAATTATGAATATGCAAAAAACTATTTTAATTATTACAGATGGTATAGGATGCAAGCCTGACAGTACCTGCAATGCTTTTAAAGATGCAGTAAAACCTAGCTACGATAAACTTTTTGAAAATACCTCTAAAGCACTTATCTCTACTCATGGACTTAGTGTTGGATTGCCTGAGGGGCAGATGGGGAACTCAGAAGTGGGGCATATGACCATAGGATCTGGTCGTATTTTGTATCAAGATCTAGTTAAGATCTCTTTGGCACTTGAAGATGGAAGTATAGAAAAAAACCAAGTTTTAAGTGAAACTTTGGAAAAAAGTGAACGTGTGCATTTGGTAGGTCTGCTTAGTGATGGTGGAGTGCATTCACACATAGAGCATACCATAGGGTTTGCAAAGTTAGCAAAAGCCAGAGGGAAAAAAGTTTTTTTACACCTTATCACAGATGGTAGGGATGTAAGTCCGACATCAGCTAAAATATATATAGAACAGATAAAAAAGATATGTGATGAAGATATATCTATAGCTACAATAAGTGGGCGTTTCTTTACAATGGATAGAGATAATCGTTGGGAGAGAGTAGAGAAAGGTTATTGTGCCATTGCTGAGGCTAAACCAAGTACGTCACTTAGTCCTGAAGTATATGTAGATGAGAGTTATGCAAAAAATGAGACGGATGAGTTTATAGAACCTATAGCATTTGATGGATACGAAGGTTTAATGGAGGACGATGTTGTCATTATGACTAATTTTCGTTCAGATAGAGTGAGGGAAATTACAGCAGCTTTGGGTGATAAGTATTTTGATGAATTTGATTGTAAATATACACCACTTTATATTGCAACAATGACACAGTATGATGCAAGTTTTTCTTACCCCGTACTCTTTCCTAAAAAAGCACCTGAAAATACTTTAGCAGAAGTCATAAGTCGTGCAGGTTTGAAGCAACTTCATACGGCAGAGACAGAAAAGTATGCTCATGTGACTTTCTTTATGAATGGTGGAATAGAAGAGCCTATGGCGGGTGAGAGCCGAGTACTTATACCTAGCCCAGATGTAAAAACATACGATATGAAACCTGAAATGTCAGCGCCAGAGGTGGGCGAAGCTGTACGAACAGCTATGGATGAGTCTTATGATTTTATAGTAGTTAATTTTGCCAATGGAGATATGGTTGGACACACGGGAAATTATGATGCAGCCTGTGTTGCAGTAAATGCTGTTGATAGAGAGCTTGGACTGATCATAGCTAAAGCAAAAGAGGATGGATATGCTATTGTTATAACTTCAGATCATGGAAATTGTGAAGAGATGAAAGATGCAGAGGGTCATGTACTTACAAACCATACAGTAGGTGAAGTATGGTGTTTTGTATTGGCTGATGGTATTACAAAAATTAAAGAGGGGTGTGGACTTAATAATATTGCACCAACGGTGCTAAAATTAATGGGACTTGAAATACCTAAAGAGATGGATGAACCGTTAATTTAACAAGAAAAAAGTGACTGTTTGATCTTTTCAAACTCTTCATAATCTTTAGGTGTAATAGTGTCAGAATAGATAATATGATTGACTTGCTCAAGAAGATGCATTTTGCTTAGTTTGTCATTACATAAAGCATCATTAATAATAGCAAGATGTTGGTCAAGATCATACTCTTCTTGAATGGTCTTTTTTAAAAATGCTTCTGCTTCATCAGGGTCACAATCAAAATCTTCTCCCATAAGCCTACAAAAAAGTGGAGCTTCCTTTTCTATATCTCTATTATCTATTTTGATGATATGTGCGAGTAGGGTAGCTACTGATTTTTTAATTTTATTTTCCATTTGCTATTGTACCATAAAAAAATGGTACAATTTTACAAATAATATATGAAGGTTAAAGATGAAGTTTTCTGGAAGTAATGTATTGGTTACAGGTGCAAGTAGAGGGATAGGGGCAGAGATAGCAAAAGGTTTAGCCTCTATGGGGCTTAAAGTATGGGTCAATTACCGTTCTGGTGAAGCTGAAGCGAATGCAGTGAAAGCAGCCATAGAAGCAGAAGGTGGAAAGGCTGAAGTTATAGGCTTTGATGTAAGTGATGAAGAGGCATTTGTAGGAGCCATGAAGCAGATTGTTGAAGTAGATGGAGAGCTTGCATATCTTGTAAACAATGCAGGAATTACTAAAGACAAACTTGCAATGCGTATGAAAACAGATGAGTTTATGGATGTCATTAATGCAAACCTAAAGTCAACCTTTATAGGCTGTAGAGAAGCTGTAAAAGTGATGGGTAAAAAGCGTTTTGGTTCTGTAGTGAACATTGCTTCTATCGTAGGGGAAACTGGTAATGCTGGACAGACAAACTACGCAGCAAGCAAAGGTGGAACTATAGCTATGACAAAAAGTTTTGCTATGGAAGCAGCACCAAGAAGTATCCGTTTCAATACAATCACCCCAGGTTTCATAGCTACAGAGATGACAGATGTACTTAAGGATGAAGTAAAAGATGCTTTTACGGCTAAGATACCAATGGCTAGGTTTGGTAACCCTTCTGAGGTAGCAGATGCAGTGGCATTTTTACTCTCTGACCACTCATCATACATTACAGGTGAAACACTTAAGGTAAATGGTGGGATGTTAATGTAATCTACAAGGCACTTCTAAAAAAATATTTTTTTAGAAGATACCACATTAACATTATGACCATTGCAACAAGAAGCCCCTGTATAAGTATATCACTATATGCTACCAGTATCTCTTCAAAATTTTTAATTAGATAGACCCATAATATAATAGCAATTAGTGTACTAAAAAGTACAATAGCCAGAGTTGCAAGATGATTAAAGCCTATTAAAAATCCTACAAAACTTCCTACAACTGGTCCCGTCATAGCAAATGGTGTTAATACAAATAGAATAAGCCCAATTACACCATAATGCTTAATAATAGGCTCATATTTGTGGGCACTCTCTTTAGAATGTTCTAAAAATTGATTGAGTGGTTTATAAGTGATGAGGTCAAGCTTTTTCCAACTCAATATAAAAAGTGGGTAAAAAATAAGTACCATAATGGATTCTATAAAAAGGTTAAATGCAATAAGTAAAGTAGTATTCATTTGTGAAGCAATACCTATAGAAAGTCCTGCCATTCTTCCGAAAATAATGTTAGTTGCCGTAATGCTGAGTATCTGCTGAAGATACTTTGGATAAAAAATAGCACAAAGTATTGCTAGTATGAAAAAACAGCCCAATAAAATAAGACCAAAAATTAGAATCTGACCCTCTTTATGTCTGAAAAATGAATTATAGGTTTTCAAAAGTATGCCTTGTGTAAAATCGAATAAAAATTATACCATGATAAATAATTTTGAGGTATAATAATCACAATTGCATATTTTGAGTTTAAAGAAGGAAAAGTCTTGGCACGTGTACTTGTACTAGAAGATGATCAACTATTTAATGAAACAATAGAAGACTTTTTAGAAGAGGAGGGGTATGCTGTAAAGTGTGCCTTAGACCCATATACAGCACTTGACTTAAGCTATAAATATGTGTTTGATCTCTATCTCTTTGATGTAAATCTTCCTTACGAAAATGGCTTTGATCTTTTAGAAAAATTGCGTAGTAGTGGAGATATGACACCTGCAATATTTTTAACTTCACGAGATGATAAGGATTCATTGACCCAAGGCTTTAGTATAGGTGCTGATGATTATATGAAAAAGCCCATTGACTTTGATGAACTTTTGCTTCGTATGCAAGCTCTGTTGCGTCGTCAGGTAAGAAAAGAGAGAATAAACATAGGCAAATACAGTCTTGATACAGTTGCCAAGATACTCTACCTTGAAGATGAAATTCTTGATGTGACACATAAAGCCATTGAACTTTTGGTTCTGCTTGTGCAGGCAGATGGTGAAGTGGTAAGCAGTGAAGAGATAAAAAACAGACTTTGGGCAGCAGGGCAGAGTGCAAGTGATGGTTCACTGAGGGTTTATGTTACACAGCTTAAAAAGTATTTTCCAGAGTCTATCTCCAATGTACGTGGCATAGGATATAGATGGATAGTATAAAAAAGCGAACCTTCCTTGCAACCTTGGGGTACTTCTCAAGTATAGCTATACTTTTGAGTTTCTTCTACTGGTTTTTAAAAAATGAAGGGTTTACAGAATCAAATTTTCTTATCGCAGGGTTGATAATATTATTTTTAGCTGCAGGCTGGGGGTACATTATATCTACACATCTACTTGCACCCAAAGCAGAACTTGATGCAAATTTATCACAGCTTAGTTCAGAGATAATTCATGAACTTAACATCCCTTTATCTACCATAAAAGCCAATACTACTCTACTTAAAAAACGTGCCAATGATGAAAAAAGTTTGCAACGTTTAGAGCGAATTGAGTCTTCATCTGTAAGACTTGAAAGACTTTATAAAGAGTTAGTTTATAGTATCAATAAAGAGATACACCCTATAGAAAAAGAGAGCTTTGATTTAGAGATATTACTACAAGAACGTGTAGATGTTTTTGAAGCATTTGGGAGAAATAGTTTTAATATAAAGATAGAAAATATTACACTTAAAGCAGATAAGATAGGTTTTGAAAAGATGATAGATAATATACTTATGAATGCTATGAAATACTCCCCTAAAGAAGTACCCATTACAATAGCTTTTCAAAAAAGTGAACTTTCCATTACTGACAAAGGTATAGGAATGGATGAAACACAACTGCTTAGAGTGTATGAGCGTTACTATCAGGGAGATAGTAAAAAAGAGGGTGAGGGGATAGGGCTGGCTCTAGTAAAAGCCTATTGTGATGAAGAGGGGATAGAGATATATATAAGATCACAAAAAGATGAAGGTACAACAGTGCTGTTAAATTTAGATAAGATAATCCATTAGTAGTCATCCTAAATTTAGTTTAGGATGACGTAAATTAGAAAAGTTGATTGTTAAATTAGTGTTAAATTCTTGATATAAATCAATTAAAATAATAAGAGTAATGAGTTATAATGATGTGTGTGTGATAATAATAATAAGTTTGTATTATTATTGTAACATTAAATTTTGTTCTATATTTTGAAGGAGGAAAGATGAGTTATAAGTTAAATAAACTTTCATCTCTTTTACTTGGTTCTGCAATAGCTGCTTCAACAGCTTTTGGTTCAGGAGCTTTAGAAAAAGTAATGAAAGAAAGAGGCCTAACGGAAAGCGATGTTATCCGTGCGGCAAAAACATATCTACCAACTGGTGGTAGGGATGAGTTTTTGGTATTTAGTTCTGGTGGACAAAGTGGACATGTATTAGTTTATGGTGTTCCATCTATGAAGATCTTAAAATATATTGCTGTATTTACACCTGAACCTTGGCAAGGATATGGATTTGATGAAGATTCAAAAGCTGTACTTAGACAAGGTAATATTAGAGGTAGAGAGATTAACTGGGGAGATACACACCACCCTGCTCTTTCTGAAAAAGATGGTAAGTATGATGGTAAATGGTTAGCTATCAATGATAAAGCAAACCCAAGAGTTGCTATTATCGATCTTACAGATTTTGAAACAAAACAAATCGTTGTTAACCCTGTTTTCAAATCAGAACATGGTGGAGCATTCTTTACTCAAAATTCTGAGTATATCATTGAAGCGTGTCAATATGCAGCACCATATGATAACAACTATCACCCAATAGAAGAGTATAAAGAGACATATCGTGGAGGGGCAACGCTATGGAAATTTAATTCAGAGATCGGTAGAATTGATGAAAAAGCTTCATTTACTGTTGAGATGCCTCCATATATGCAAGATTTATCTGATGCAGGTAAAGGTGTTTCTCATGGTTGGGCTTTTACAAACTCATTTAACTCTGAAATGTACACAGGTGGTATCGAAGTAGGTATGCCACCAAATGAAGCTGGTATGAGTAGAAATGATACAGACTTCTTGCATGTGTATAATTGGGAAAAATTGGCAGAACTTGCTAAAGATGATAAAAATGTAAAAGTAATTAATGGCATGAGAGTTGTTCCTATGGAAGTATCTATTGCGAATAATGCACTTTTCCTTATTCCTGAACCAAAATCACCACACGGTGTTGATGTATCTCCAGATGGTGAATATATTACAGTTTGTGGTAAGCTAGATACACATGCTTCAGTATTTAAATGGAGTAAAATTAAAAAGCTTATTGATGACAAAAAGTATGCAGGAAAAGACCCGTATGGTATCCCTATTCTTGACATGAAAGAATCATTACATGGTCAAGTTGAGTTGGGCCTTGGACCTTTACATAATCAGTACTCAAATGTAGATGGTGAAATTTATACGTCACTTTATGTGGATTCTCAGATTGTAAAATGGAACTATAAGACACTCAAAGTACTTGACAAAGAGAATGTTCACTATAACGTTGGACACCTTTGTGGAATGGAAGGTAAATCAGCTGACCCTCAAGGGAAATATATTATTTCACTTAACAAATTGGCGATAGATAGATTCCAGAATGTTGGACCATTACACCCACAAAATCACCAGTTGATAGATGTTAGTGGTAAAACAATGGATCTTCTTTATGATATGCCTCTACCACTAGGTGAACCTCACCAAGCAGTAGCTATTAGAGTTGAAAAGTTACACCCACATGTAAGATACCCAATGGGTACAAACTCTAAAACAGGTAAGATTCATGCAGGTAAAACACTTGCAGGTCAAGAGAAGATCGTAAGAGAAGGTAATAATGTTACTGTTTATGCAACTATGGTACGTTCTCATATTAACCCTGAGAGAATCACGGTAAATAAAGGTGATGTTGTAACTATGCACATCACTAACCTTGAGAGAGCTCAAGATGAGACTCATGGATTTACAGTGGATCATTATGATGTACATATGTCACTTGAACCAGGTGAGACTGCAACTATTAAATTTACTGCTGACTTAGAGGGTGTATTCCCTTACTATTGTACAGAGTTCTGTTCAGCACTTCACTTGGAAATGATGGGTTACCTTATGGTTAAAGACCCAAATAAAAAGTATGAGTCTGCACAAAAACTTAAAATGGCTACTATGAGTCCTGAGCAGCTTAAAGCTGAGTATGACAAAACTGTAGCAGTGAATGCAGCAACTGATGGTGTTATCCAATCAGTAGTTAAGTTCTTGAAAGATAATAAGTTTGGAGAGCATAAAGTTGTTGCTGATCTAGTTGATGATGCATTTGCACAATATGGTCAAATACCTGAGCAGAAAAAACTTGCAGATGAAGCAGTTAAAGCTGGTGATATGGATAAAGCTATCCTCTTTGAGAACATGATCTGGCAACTTATGGTTAAGACAGCGGATGTTGGTATTAGAGCCAAAGATGCACTAGTTAGACTTATTGCAACAAAACAATCTGCAGCTGCTGAAAGAGGTCAAAGAACCTTTGATGAAGGTGGATGTTCTGGTTGTCACGTTGTAGGTAAAGTATCTTCAGGTCCAGACTTGACAGGTGTATTACAGCGTCATGAAAATGCAGAAAAATGGGTTTCTGACTTTATTCTAGACCCAGAAAAAATGTATAAAGATCCTTATGTGAAAGGTATGATTGATTACTTTAATCTTAAAATGCCTAACCAGCACATGAGTAAAGAAGAGACAAAAGATATTATTGAATACTTTAAATGGGTTGACGAAAACGCCAATCTATTCTAGGAATATATCTTAGATAAATTATACTAGAGGCATCATGCCTCTAGTACATAAACTGCAAAATATACCCTCTTTATTATAATCCTAAATTATTATTTTTATAAGTTAATCTACTATATTGATTAGAGTCAATTTTTTCTTCAATCTCTTTAGATATAATCGTCAAAGTTACTATTCTAAAGGAGAAAAAATGCATCCAAGTTTTATCAAAGCAAAAATATTTGCTACGTTGGCTTTGATTATTATGACATTTGCTTTTACCCTTCCTATGATCGCATTTCATGGGACACTCAATAAGATCAATGAGGGAAAAACTGAGGAGATATCAACACTAAATAAATCAGTTTGGAATCTTTACAATATAGGGCGATACAAAAGTATTGCTACACCTAAAGAGTCACATAATAATCTTGATGGTATGATAAAAAGTGCCTCTGAGATAGGTGTGGCATCTTTGCCTATTTGGGCAGTTTCATTAGAAGCACCCAACTACCCTAAAGAGGCATTCCCTCAAGGAATCCCTGTCTTTTTCCATTTTGATGGATTCTCTGGTGAAGTACATGAGATGAATACCATTAACCACTATGTAGGTATGGACCCTATGTATGTAGGAGGGCGTATTGAACGTGAAATAGGTATCTATGCACTCCTGTTGCTTACATTAGCAATAATCTATTTTATTGCTTATAACAATAAACTATTTAGTTATGCCATGCTTGTTCCTGTTTCTCTACCGATACTTTTTATTGCAGATTACTCCTACTGGCTCTATTGGTTTGGACATAATTTGCATGACTGGGGTGCTTTCAAAATAAAACCATTTATGCCAACAGTATTTGGAGATGGAAAGATCGCACAGTTTACGACACACTCTTATCCAACTATTGGTTTTTATCTGATTGTTGCGATTAGTCTGTTGAGTTTGCTTGCTTTTTTTGCAAAGCAGAAGGCGTTGAAAGAGACTCAAGCGTAAGTGTATCACTATTCCATTCTCTGACGAGAGGGAAGCAGAAAAAAGGTTTGAATATGATTAGAGTATCTGTTGTTTTTTTCTTATTACTGTTTACTTTTATACATGCCAATGCCTTGCAAAAAGTTATAGACAGTGCACCTGAAGGTTCTATTTTGAAGCTTCCCGCCGGTGTTTATAAGGGTAGTATTGTCATTAAAAAACCATTGACGATCATTGGAAAAGAAGATGGAGTCATTATTGACGGTGAAGGTACTGGTACAGTCATTACTGTAGAGAGTTCTTTTGTTACACTTAAAAATCTTAAGATTATCAATAGCGGAGAGTTGACATACACGCTGGATGCTGCGATTAAAATGGCAAACGGGAAACAGTGTGAGATCAGTGACTGTGTGATCGATGATTGCCTTTTTGGTATCGATATGCAGATGATGAGTAATTCCATTATTCAAAACAATACTATCACTTCAAAAGACTTTGATCTCGGTCTTCGTGGTGATGGCTTGCGACTCTGGTACAGTAATGATAATATTGTAAAGAAAAACAGACTCATAAAATCCAGAGATATGGTAGTATGGTACTCTCATGGTAACCTCATAGAGGGGAACTATGGTGAGCATAACAGGTATTCTCTGCATTTTATGTACGCAGGTAAAAATATTGTAAAGAACAATACCTACAAGTATAACTCTGTAGGTATATTTTTTATGTACTCCAAAGATACTATTGCTACAGGAAATGTAATTAAAAGTTCTTTAGGTGCTACGGGTATGGGTATAGGGTTGAAAGATGTTTCAAATTTTACACTTAAAAACAATATGATACTTTATAATGCCCAAGGGCTCTATATAGACAGATCACCTTTTGAACCTGGTAGTCATAATTGGATAGAGGATAATAAAATACTTTATAACTCTGAAGCATTGCATTTTCACTCTCTAAGTGAAAATAATATTATCAAGAATAATACCATTATGGGAAATATTGAAGATATCGTTAATGACAGTAGAGGAAGCAAAACAAATGAAAATGAGATAGTAGGTAACTATTGGGATAATTATGCAGGGTTTGACAGAGATGGTGACAATATAGGTGATACTCCGCACAAAGTGTATCAGTATGCTGACCAGCTTTGGGTATATAATCCAAATGTAAAGTTTTTCTACGGTTCTCCTGTAATATCATTATTGAATTTCTTAGCAGAGTTGGCACCGTTTACGGCACCGGTCTTTTTGATGGAAGATGAAAAACCAAAAGTCAGGTTGGAGGGATAAAATATGGCAAAAGTAAAAACAGACAGAAGAGAGTTTATCAAATATTCAACACTTGGCGTTTTGGGACTTGTATTGGCTGGTGGAATAGGACTTAGCCCTTATCTTTTAGCTGATGAGATGCGTTTGAGACCTCCTGGTGCAGTAGATGAAAAAGAGTTCTTGGGTTTATGTATCAAGTGTGGACAGTGTCTGCAAGTCTGTCCTTACCACTCCATTGAGTTGGCTGACTGGGGTAAAGGTCATGGTGTTGGAACACCTTTTATAGATGCAACTGTAAGAGGATGTTGGGCATGTAAAGGGGTTCCTTGTGTACTTGCTTGTCCTACTGGAGCTTTAGCTCATGATTGTGAAAAGCCTGAAGATATACAAATGGGAATAGCTGTTTTAGAGTTTCCAGAAACTTGTATTGCTATGACCAATACACCTATTCCTAAGGGCTTTAATACAAAGATGCATAGATTTACTGCTAATGTAAATAATGTAACACAAAATGAGCTTGAAATATTGGAAAAATTGGATAGCTTTGAGGGTAAACAGTGTACACTCTGTGCAGATATGTGTCCTATACCAAATCCGATGAGTGCTATTGCTATGGTACCAGATAAAAAAGGTGGTAAAAGACCAGAGATATATGATGGATGTATTGGTTGCGGAGCATGTGAAGAAGTTTGCCCTACATCAAAACCATCTATTGTGGTGAAGCCTAGAATGACTTACGAAGAGCAGTATGAAAAAGGAAATAATTAATGATAAAAGATTTAACTATAAAAACAATTTTATTGGGGTGTGTTGCATTTTTACTAACAGGTTGTGGTAATGGTGAGCAGACTAAAAGTAAAGTAGAGCAAGCAGCAAAGGGAGTATCTTCCAAGAGTAGTGAAGCACAAAAAATAGAAATAGTACAAAATAATGATGCAAAAGCTATAAAAGTGAAAGAGAAAGAGAAAGTTCGTGGTAAAAATGGACAAAAAGATAAATACTATTATGATTATAACATTAAGAGTGAGTATGACCCCAATGCTAAGCCTGCCAATGAAGATGCATCAGTAAGAGCAAAGCCAAGAACAGCCATAGAGGCAAATATGAATGTACGTAGTCCTTATGAGGAAGTACAGGTTTCAATGTTAGTAAAAAAATTAAGTATTAAATTCATGGTAAAGTGTTCAGCCTGTCATGATGATTATGCCAACGGTGTTATAGGACCTTCACTGCTTGGGAAAAGTTCTGACGAAATTTTCAATGCTATTTCAGACTTTAAGAGTGGCAAGAAGAGTAATGTACTTATGGATGATCTTATCAAAATGATGGATGATGGAGAGATCAGAATATTGGCAGATGAGATATACAATTTTAATGAAGAAATAAAAGCGTTAAGGAAATAGGAATGAAGAATATTGTTGTAGGGTTGTTGACTTTAGGTGTTGTAGGATTAATGGTGGTTACTTTTATGGGTGGCAGAGCATATCATGGTGGTGAGCATGGAAAAGTAATAGAAGACTTTGGTGATAGTATATCAACCAATAAAACAGTAGCTGTTACAGATAAGGATGATAGACAAAAAGAGAATGATAAACTTAATGCATTGAGAGATAAAGCGGGGAGTGCAGGAGCATTTCAAGTTAGTAATGCATATAAAAGTAAATGTGCCTCTTGCCATGGTGTAAATGGTTCAGGTGTACAAAATGGTAAACCTATGATGGGTCCAAAACTTTTTGGACAGAGTAGTGAAAAGATTTTTAAAAATCTAGTCGAGTTTAAAGCAGGCAGAAAAGAGAATATTGTTATGAAGGGTCTATTAATGTCACTTAGTGAAGAGGATTTACAACTCTTTGCAAATGAAATTGGCGAGTTTCCAGCAAGAGCAGAAGCACAGAAGAAATAGAAATTATAGAATGAACAAGGAGTAGTTGTATGGATAAGTATAACAATCGTGAGACCATAAAGAACACTTCGTTTTGGTCAACATTTTTTGATACAACAAAAGAGGGTAAAAAAAAGTTCAGTTATAGGATGAAACGATGGATACTGGTTATTGCTATTCATCTATTTTTCTTCTTATCTTTTTTTATTGACCTGCAAATGCTTGAAGGGACATTGCAAGGATCTAGATTTTTAGGTTTCCATATGATAGATCCTTTTGCAACACTTGAAATATGGTTGGCAACTTATCATATTCCAATTAATGTGATTATTGGAACAGTAACGATTATAATCGTTTATATGTTAGTTGGGGGGCGAACTTACTGTGCATGGGTCTGTCCTTATGGAATATTAAGTGAGTACGGTGAAAAATTGCATAATACACTTGTAAATAAAAAAATCATTAAATCAAGAAAATTTGATCATAGAGTAAAATATATATTCTGGGTAGGATTTTTGGCTATGGCATTTGTAAATGGCTACATTGTCTTTGAGACGATTAGTACGGTAGGAATACTGAGTCGTATGATGGCATATGGTTGGTCTATGGCACTTATCTGGGTGGCTGTTGTATTTGCCATAGAAGTATTTTTCTCTAGAAGAGCATGGTGTACTTATATTTGTCCTATTGGAACTACTTATGGCATGATAGGTAAAGTGAGCGCCTTAAGAGTAGAGTGGAATGATAACTGTGATAGCTGTATGGTCTGTCATGATGTTTGCTTTGAAAATCAGGTTTTGGAAATTACTAAAGCTAAGTATGATAAACAACGAGAAGAGAAAGAGATTGTAAAAGAGTATATTACAGGAGCAGATTGTACCTTATGTGGAAGATGTATCGATGTGTGTCATGCAGATGCATTAAACTTTGATTTCCGCCTTAAGGGACTAGTTTAGCAATAATCTAAGAGTTAAGTGTTAATATATGGCTACCAATAAAATAGGAATAGTATAAATGATAGAGATAAAAAATTTAACAAAAAAGTTTGGTAAAACAACTTCACTTAACAATGTCTCTATTGCATTCAACAAGGGTGATGCTATTGCTCTTATGGGTGCAAACGGTGCAGGCAAAACTACACTTATCCGTTTGATTATGGGATATTATCATCCTACAAATGGTCAGGTAAGGATCAATGGTCTTGATCCCATTAAAGACCGTATTGATATTTTACATTCTGTCAGTTTTGTACCACAACTACCACCACCTATAAAATTGAGTTTAGCCGAACTTATCGCCTATATTTGTAAAAGTTCAGGAGTAGATAGAGAGCTTATATATCACTATGCAGATGAAATGAAGTTAGATATTAGACCTAATCTTAACAAATCATTTTTTAAACTCTCTGGTGGTATGAAGCAGAAGTTTCTTATTGCTGTTTCATTGGCAAAAGAGAGTGATATTATGATCTATGATGAGCCTACAGCAAACCTTGATCCAAAAGCAAGAGATGATTTCTATAGACTCATTAAAGAAAAAGAGAAAGATAAGCTTTCTCTTTTTGTAACACATCGTGTTGAAGAGGTTAAAGGAATCGTCAATCGCCAGATATACATGGATTTGGGAGAGGTAGTGTCTGATGAAAAAATTTAATAGACATATATCAAACTATACTATCTTTGAGTTTTTATTGATGATTTTGCTTCTTGGTACTATAACTGGATGTGAAAAAAAGAGTCCAACAGAGATGCGTAGTGTTCATTGGGATAGAGATATGTGTGAACGTTGTAAAATGGTTGTGAGTGATAGGCACCACACAGTACAGATGATCAACCCAGCTAATGGCAGATCTTATATGTATGATGATATAGGATGTTTGATATTGTGGTTTGATGATGAGAAGATAGAGTGGGCTTCTAAAGCAAAGATCTGGATAACAGATGTGAGTACAGGTAAATGGATAGATGCACGAACAGCATACTATGATACAAATAATATCACTCCTATGGCTTATGGTTTTGGTGCTCACGAGAGCAATAGCACTATCAAGGCAGGTGAAGAGGTCATAGACTTTACAGAGATGAGTAGACGCATTTTCAAAATAGAAGAAAAAAATAATAGGAAAGCATATTGAAGAATTTAATGTTAATCGCCTATCTTGACCTTAAAGAGTCCATACGGGCAAATTGGTTTATTATTTACTCACTAGTATTTGGTGGGTTGATCGCACTCTTTTTTATAGCAGGGATTACAGAGTCTCAGGTTATGGGATTTTCAGGCTTAAGTAGGCTACTATTGATGTATATTCAGGTTACGATTATTATCTTACCTATCTTTATACTTATTACTACAGTGCGTTCTATTTCAGGTGACAGAGACAGCCATATCTTGGAGTATATGCTATCTTTTCCTATCTCACTTAAACAATATTATTGGGGCAAAGTTCTTGGACGATTTGTGACTGTATTTTTACCAGTATTTATGGCGATGGCATTTGCTATTATTTATGGTGTGTTTAAGGGAGCAGAGGTGCCATGGAGCATCTTCTTTCTTTATACTGGACTACTTTTTGCAATGAGTTCAGCTTTTTTGGGAATCGCTTTTTTTGTCTCTTCGATAGTAAAATCTTCAGAGATGGCACTAGGCATCTCCTTTTTTGTTTGGATCTTTCTATTGGCATTTATCGATATTGCACTTATCTCTTTAATGCTGCAAAACAGAATGAGTGAAGGACTTATCATTTCCATTGCATTTCTTAACCCCATGGAAGTGTTTCGTGTAGCTGCCATCAGCCTCTTTGATCCTGAGCTAACAGTAATGGGTCCTGTAGCCTTTTATATACTCGATACTATGAATCAGGGAGTATTTATACTTTTATCAATTTTATATCCAGTTCTTTTAGGTGTATTGTTTGCCTTTTTAGGGTATAAAGTATTTACAAAAAAAGATTTAGTTTAAAGGAATTTATGATGAAACAATTATTAATAGCACTATTACTTTTGACAGGTTTTGCTTCTGCCGATACAGAAGCAAAACCTTTTAAAGTTGAAAAAAAATATTTTTTGACATTTGATAAAAATACTTCTTGTCTAGTAAGGCATATAAAAGTCTATAAAGAGCCAAAATGGGTAGCAAAGATAGAGGTAAGAAATGGAAAAACAGTCTATTTTTCCAGCCCTAAATCTATGTTTGAATTTTATAATAGACCAGGTAAGTGGTTTGATGTGGGTGTGAAAAGTGAAAGAGATTTCTCCGAGATTGTTGTAACAGATTATGAAACTTTAAAACCTATAAATGCAGAGACAGCCTTTTTTGTATATGGAAGCAGAGTAACTTCTCCGTCAGGTGATGATTTGGTAGCTTTAGGAACAAAAGAGGCAGCTGAAAAGTTTGCAAAAACCTATAGTGGAAAAAGAGTTTTTAAGTTTGATGAAGTGTCAGATGCACTTATTAGACTTTTAAATGGAAGGATATAATATGCAAAAACCTACACCAATAGATGAAGAGATATTATTAGATCCAAAAAGATACATAGTTTCTGAGACTGATGAAAAAGGGAAAATTACCTATTGTAATGATTATTTTATAGAAGTTTGTGGCTATAGTGAGGAGGAACTTATAGGAAAACCTCATAGTATGATTCGTCATCCAGATATGCCAAAAGTAGTATTTAAACTTTTATGGGAAACTATATCTCAGGGTAAAAATATAAATGCAGTAGTTAAAAATCTTGCTAAAGATGGACGATATTATTGGATATTTACTGAGTTTGAATCAAGAAGAGATAATGATACAGGAGAGATAATAGGTTATCATGCTGCAAGAAAAAGTATTTCAAAACATGTAATAGAAATTATTGCAGATCTGTATGCTAAACTTGTAGAAATAGAAAAAAATGAGGGTATTGAAGCTTCAGAAAAATATCTTATAGCATTTCTGAAAGATAAAGGTGATGATATAGAATTTTCTAATATTATGGAAGAAATTCATAGATTTTATTAAATTTTAACACTCATTTAACACTAATATATTAGTATGAATTATCTAAACTATAAGGATAAGATATGAAAAAGTGGTTAGTAGTAGTCATAGCATTAGGTGCATTGGTAAGTTTTTCACAAGCAGAGATGAAATGTGCTCCAGGGAAATGTGGAGCGGCAATGCAAAAAGGGATGAAGCAAAATGGTATGCAGGGTAAAAAAATGATGAAAATGTTTCAATCTGTCCCAGCAAATAAAGCAACATTACTCCAAGAAGGTAAAGCAAAAGCATTCTGTCCAGAATGTGGTATGACTCTACCGATGTTCTATAAGACCAATCATGCAGCACATGTAAAGGGTAAAACAAAACAGTATTGTTCTATCCATTGTTTAGTAGAAGATATACAAAAAGGTTCAAAACCTGAAGGTATTCAAGTGGTAGATGCTAATAGTTTAAAATTTATTGACGCACTTAAAGCGACATATGTGGTAGGAGGTGCTAAAAAAGGTACAATGACTGCAGTGAGTAAATATGCTTTCTCAAGTAAAGCAGATGCCGAAGCTTTTGCTAAAGTAAATGGTGGTAAAGTGGTTGATTTTAAAGGTGCACTTGAAGCAGCGAAAGCTGATTTTGCTAAAGATAGTAAAATGATTGCTAAAAAACAGGTAATGATGACTCAAAAAGGTGAAATGATGTATGGTAAAATGTGTCAAAAAACTGATAAAAAATTTGCGTCAACAGCTGAAGCAAAAGCATTCATTATGAGTAATAATCTCTGTAAAGGACTTAATGGTAAGCAGATGCAAGCTGTTGGTCTTTATTTGAAGAATAGATAAACAAGCGAAGGGTATTGCTATATCTTGCAATGCCCTATAAAAGGAAATATTTGCAAAAAATTATTTTTATAGCAATATGGAGTGTAGCCTCTCTTTTTGCAGATCAAAGTAATACTATAAAAGTAATGAAGCTTATACAAAAAGGTGAACGTATCGCTAAAGTGATGTGTGAACAGAGTAAACTTCCTACACCTTCAGGTACACTAGAAGAGATGATGTCAAAGATTAATGACTCTAAGGCCTGTCCTTTTTTATCTGAAAGTAAATTAAAAGCGGTAGCTTATTTTCTCAGTAATGGGAGCATGAAAAACCATAATGATCATATCGTTGTACCTGATAATGCAAAGTGCCCAGTATGTGGTATGTTCGTATCTAAGTACCCAAAATGGGTAGCGATGATGGAGATGGAAGGAAAGATCTACTATTTTGACGGTGTAAAAGATATGATGAAATATTACATTTTTGATGGAGATTTTATCTATGATCGTACCAAGCTCTCTAAAATATTTGTCAGTGATTACTATACACTTGAACCCATACCTGCAAAAGAGGCTTTTTATGTAGTAGATTCTAATGTGTATGGACCAATGGGACATGAACTTATTCCATTTAAAACAGAAAAAAGTGCTAATATCTTTAAAGATGAGCATCAAGGTAAAGTTATTGTAAAATTTAATGAAATTACTGATCGTATGGTCATGGCACTAGATGGTATAGAACAATAAAATGATTAAACCTTTTTTTGTCTCACTTGGATTATTAATGATGTTAGTAAGTATGGTATCTATACACTATTTTTATTCTGATGATGACACATCAGAGAAGATGTTACAAAATATTAGCAGTATTACTCAGGTCTCGTCTGCTTCATTGAGTGTAGCTTACTATGAACCAAGGGTACTATTTTATGAAAAAATGGATAATCCTGCTTACCCTCAGATGCTTTCTATCAATAAAATGGA
>VAPK010087033.1_pt1 | contig 20655 bp, 14 predicted proteins | sample 3395031 | NCBI WGS metagenome assembly VAPK01 (sample SAMN08290443, study PRJNA428436) | hydrothermal vent metagenome | isolation source: Deep-sea hydrothermal vent chimney 1 | place: Pacific Ocean: Juan De Fuca Ridge
AGCCAAGACCCTATTCCGTCTAAGCAAATCAATGTAATAAAAATGGGCACCACAGTTGCCACTAATGCATTACTTGAACGGCAGGGTGAAAGAACCGTGTTGCTGATTACCCGTGGTTTTGGTGATTCCTTACAAATTGGATATCAGGCTAGGCCGAAAATTTTTGCCAGGGAAATCATCTTGCCAGAGCGACTTTATGAACAGGTCATAGAAGTAGATGAACGAATAAAAGCCGATGGAACCCTTCTTGAATCACTCGATATTGAAGACACCCGTTCAAAACTACAAGCGTCTTATTCAGATGGTATTCGATCCTGTGCAATCGTCCTGATGCATGGGTATCGATTCCATGAACACGAACAACAAGTTGCTAAATTAGCCAAGGAAATTGGCTTTAGCCAGATTAGTATTTCACATCAAGTCAGCCCGATGATGCGATTGATTGGGCGTGGCGATACCTGCGTTGTAGACGCCTATTTATCACCGATTTTAAAACGGTATGTTCAGCAAGTTGCAGAGGAATTAGGTAATAGTCGAATCTTATTCATGAAATCAAACGGAGGTTTGACCGATGCGCGTTTTTTTGAAGGTAAAGATGCCATATTATCTGGCTCTGCAGGTGGCGTTGTTGCCTGTGCACGTACTGGACAATTAGCTGGATTTAATAAAATAATTGGCTTTGACATGGGGGGCACCTCGACTGATGTGTGTCATTTTGACGGAGAATTTGAACGCAGTTTTGAGACTGTAGTTGCCGGTGTGCGAATGCGTGTTCCCATGATGAGAATTTACACGGTTGCAGCAGGAGGCGGTTCTATTTTACGTTTTGCAAGTGGACGCTTTCAGGTAGGCCCCGAATCGGCCGGAGCAAATCCAGGTCCAGCTTGTTATCGTCGTGGTGGCTCATTGACGGTCACAGATTGTAACGTGATGCTGGGGAAAATTCAGTCGCACTATTTTCCTAAAGTCTTCGGCCATGACGGAAATGAGCCCTTAGACACCCAAGTGGTCGAGCAGCACTTTGCTCTTATGAGCAAAGAAATCTCTCAAATGACTGGTGTTAATCGTAGTCTACAAGAAGTAGCAGAGGGGTTTTTACGCATTGCTGTGGATCGAATGGCTAATGCAGTAAAAAAGATTTCGGTACAACGAGGTTATGACATTACCCAATATACTTTAAATTGTTTTGGGGGAGCGGGCGGTCAACATGCCTGTCTGGTCGCCGACGCATTAGGCATCACTCGCGTATTGTTACATCCGCTGGCTGGCGTGTTATCCGCCTATGGCATGGGGCTGGCTGATATTTCAGCCATGCGGGAACAATCGGTGGAGTCACTATTGGATCATAACAGTATAAAAAAATTAGATAAAATTCTTGTATCACTTGCTAATGAAGGGTTAGCGGAATTAGCGGAATTAGCGGAACAAGGGTTAAAGCCTAACGATAGCGTTTCGGTCAAAAAAGTTCATGTTAAATATCAAGGCACAGATACCGCGTTGATCGTTGATTTTGGTTCAATATCGGAGATTAAAAGCCAATTCCAACACGAGCATCAAAAACAATTTGGTTTTATTGCGCCGGAAAAATTGTTGATGATCGAAGCTGTCTCCGTGGAAGTTATTGTCCGTAATGACGATGAGTTAAATGAACCTGACTTGTCACTTTCAAAACAATCAATGCCTATCCAATTAGAAAAGACAGAGGTCTTTATGGCTGGAAGCATTCGCCCTACACCTATTTATGATCGGGATAACCTAAACCCTGGACATAAAGTTAACGGCCCTGCCATTATCATAGAATCTATCTCGACTATCGTGGTTGAGCCAGGATGGCAAGCGACAGTCACCTGTAAAAATCATCTCATCATAGATCGAGTAGAGGAACACTCTATTCAGCATGCAGCTGGAACAACAGCAGATCCAGTGATGCTAGAAATTTTTAACAACCTGTTTATGTCCATAGCAGAACAAATGGGAGTTACCTTACAAAACACTGCTTATTCAGCCAATATCAAAGAAAGGCTGGATTTCTCTTGTGCAATTTTTGACAATGCTGGCAACCTCGTTGCCAATGCCCCGCACGTCCCTGTTCACCTTGGTTCCATGGCCGAATCGGTAAACACCATCATTACGCGCAGAAAAGGAAGTATTCGACCAGGTGATGCCTTCATGCTAAATGACCCGTATAACGGGGGGACACACCTACCCGACATTACCATCATGACTCCTGTTTTTAACAGAGCGGAAACAGAGATACTATTTTACGTAGCAAGCCGTGCGCACCATGCTGATATCGGAGGTATAACACCTGGTTCAATGCCCCCGAACAGTCATTCCATTCATGAAGAAGGCGTACTTATCGACAATTTTCAGGTAGTCAATCAGGGACGTTTATTGGAAAAGGAAATCACTGAATTACTCACTAGTAATGATTACCCAGTAAGAAATCTTGCACAAAACCTAGCTGACCTTGAAGCACAATTAGCGGCCAATGAAAAAGGTGTGCAGGAACTTAGAAAAATGGTCGATAACTTTGGCATGGATGTGGGTCTAGCCTATATGAACCATGTACAAAACAACGCAGAAGAACAGGTTCGCCAGGTTCTGGATGTATTAAAGGATGGCGAATTTATTCAAGAGCTGGATAATGGCAGTAAAATCCATGTCAGGCTCACGCTTGATAAAGAAAATCGTTCGGCAACCATTGATTTTTCTGGAACCAGTCCACAGCAAGCCGGGAATTTCAACGCCCCTTTTTCCATTACCCGTGCCGCGGTACTTTACGTTTTCCGCACACTCGTCGACATGGACATTCCGATGAATGAAGGCTGTGCCAGGCCACTAACATTGATAGTTCCAGAAGGTTCTATGTTGAGTCCGGTGTATCCTGCCGCTGTAGTTGCAGGAAATGTAGAGGTGAGTCAATGCATTGTTGATGCTTTATATGGCGCATTGGGTGTGATGGCTTCAGCTCAAGGTACGATGAATAACTTTACTTTTGGCAACGAGGAATACCAATATTATGAAACGATATGTGGTGGAGCAGGTGCAGGTGAAGGCTTTAATGGTGCATCTGCTGTACATACCCATATGACCAACAGTCGTTTAACTGACCCAGAAATCTTGGAATGGCGTTTTCCTGTTGTGCTTGAATCGTTTTCAATTCGGCCAAATTCAGGTGGAAAAGGAAAATGGCATGGTGGTGAGGGAATAGAACGGCGAGTACGTTTTTTAGAACCCATGACGGCCTCTATTTTGGCAAATCATCACCGTATTCCCCCTTTTGGGTTAAAGGGTGGGGGAGCTGGAAAAACTGGCCGCGCGTGGGTAGAACAACATAATGGAAATATTAAAAAATTAAAAGCAACGGATACGGTAGAAATGGAAAATGGTGATGTGTTTGTCATTCAAACGCCAGGTGGAGGTGGTTTTGGTTAAGGAATGGAAATTAAATTTTCATTTCTAATATTATTTTTTCGCTACCTTTTGGTATAGGATTTTACTATCTACCATCCAATCAACAAGGCGATGAGACCAAGAGCTAATCGATTGTAGACCTGATTTTTGTCCCATACCAAAGGCATGATTGCCACGAGCGTAGATATGTGCTTCAGCTGAAATTCCAGCTTTATAGTAGTTTTGTAACAGACGAATGACTGACTCAGAGCAACATGGATCACCAATGGCCGTGAGTAAAAATACGGGTGGTGCATCGGCAGGCACCTTGTCTGGAATCCATAGAGGTGCTGGATAAATCAAAATTTGAAAATCGGGTTTGCCATTAAGTCGGTCAATTCTGTCAAGTGCATTAGCATTACCTTCACCTGCTTGGTAAGCAATCGAAGCAACGACTTCACCTCCTGCCGAGAACCCCATCATGCCTAAACGATTAGGGTCTATTCTCCACTCCTTAGCACGACTACGAACCAACCTCATGGCACGATAAGCATCTTGATGAACATGTTTTTCAAGGTCGTAAGGTGAGCCTTTTTCGCGTGCAAGGCGATATTTGAGTACGAAGGCTGCGATACCAATACTATTGAAAAATTTAGCGACATCTTGCCCTTCAGCTTTATAAACTAAGTTACGGTGACCTCCACCGGGACAAATAACTACAGCAGTACTTGTCGCTATTTCTTTTGCTGGTAAAAAAATCGTAATCGAAGGATTGTGTATATTGCGTATCCACCAGTCTTTAGCTTGTTCTGGTTCGTTGCGACGGTCTTCGAAGCCTGGCGCACCATTAGCCCAGAGTGGAATTTGTTGCGGTTTGTCTTGGGCTAATCCTAATGTTGGAAATAGCCCGATTGATAGGTAAGCAAATATTAGTTTTTGTAGGATTTTGATTAGCATGACAAATATCAAATTTAACCGGAGTTAATTGAGGTTGGTACTTTATATATCTTCAAAAAAAACTGTTTAACCTGTTTGAAGGTGTAGAGAATTAGATTAGCGTTTATACTGCCTAATTTGTTGTAGATGCTGTTTTTGCATGTGCTGCAGATGTTGTAAATGTTGTAGATGTTGTAATCGTGAAGAAATTGTATTAACAATGCCGGAAGAATTTGATGAATTATCTGTACCAAATGCTAACGTGTTAAAAAGATTCCCTTTTTCGACTAATTGATAATCAAACATGAAATTACTTAACAAAAATTTTTCATTTATAATGTCTATTTTTTCTAATGCTACCTCATCAAGGAGCATGATTAATGAAGTTAATTCAGGTGATTGAAAGGGGAATTCATTAGAAGACTTCATGATAGCTAGTGCGGAATTCCAAATATCTTCTTGAGTACTGCTGTCAACTGAAGGCATAGTCTGTACAGAAGATATCTCTGGATTAAGCCTAATGTCTACAACTTCTGCTATGGTAGTCTCTGAAATTAAACTTAGACTAGTGATTGCTATTAAGCTATTTAAAAATTTGAGTAAATTAACCTTGATGACAGATTTGTTTTTTCGTCTATTATCGGTCTTTCTTAATAAAAAAATATTTTCAAGAGGGTTGGTTTTTTTTAATAACATAAAATTTTTAGTTAAATTTATAAATTAAAAGTAGCACGTTTTAATAAAAATACTAAAAAAAACCTTATTTGTATATTGTCCTAAAGTACAATAATATTTTTAAATCTACTATTGTTAGTGTCAACGATGGAAATTAAATAATGAAAAAAAAATTATCTTTATTGTTACTGTCGAGTATTTTGTTTTTTTCAAATGCCCAATCCTCCCCATTATCTGCTGGTGGCGGGGGTAGTATCCAATCTATTTTAAATATGCAAATAGGAAACGTGGTGACTATTAAATTACAATCGGGAAATGAGCTAATAGGGATAGTAGATAGCGTTAATGCTCAGGTCGTTCATTTATCAAAGATAGCGGGTAAAGAATATTTTGATGCAGCCGCTTCCATTAATAGCATCGAAGCCTTACTTGTTAAGACAAAAAATAATTTGTAAATGGCAGTAGAAATCAATACAAAAGAGGCCGAGCTTGTTAGAAAGCTTGTCCCATTATCGACTTTATCACTCAATCAATTTGAGTCACTTTGCAATGATATTTCAATTGAAAATTCTGCTATAGGCACTTTCTTATTTAGGCGGAAGGATAATAGTAACGACTTGTTTTTTCTTTTGAAAGGTTCTGTAACATTGCAATCGGAACATTTAAAGGTAGAAACGATTAAAGCCGGTGCTGAATCTGCTCTTTTTGCATTGGCTCATCAAATTCCCAGAAAGATTGATGCTTATTGCAATTCATCTGTTCGTTTTTTACGAATAAAATACGATGCCTTAAATGCATTGCGTAACCTTTCTGGGGAAAATAAGCGTACAGCTATTGTTGTAGCAGAACCCGATGATGATGACTGGATTTCAATGTTGTTACAGTCACCTATTTTTAGTTCGTTATCTGCTGTTGGCTTACAGCAGACTATTTTAGGACTTAGAGAAGTTGTTTTTCAAAAAAACGAGTTAATTATTGAACAAGGGAAACAGGGTGGTTTTTTCTATTTTATAAAAGAGGGAAATTGTCTGTTGTCTCATACGACAGTTTCATCCAAACCGGAACTCATTAAACTTCAAGAATTAGGCAATCAAGAGACCTTTGGTGAAGACTCATTGATTTCTGAAGAACCTAGTCAAATCTCTGTTAGAGCATTAACAAAGGTTGCGGCATTAAGGTTAAATAAAGAAAAGTTTATTTCTTTTATTAAAGAGTCTTATATAAATTATATTAGTCATTCTCAAATAAAAGATGAACTTGAAAAGAATGCTTTGATAATAGATGTGCGTCATCCTCATGAATTTAAGAACAGACATTTACCTGGTTGTGTAAATATTCCTTATTTTCTGTTGCGCAAGAAACTTGAAAAGCTGGACAAAAAGAGGTCTATCGTTCTTATTTGTAATAATGGAAAAAGAAGTGAAGCCGCTGCCTTTCTTTTGCAAAGCAATGAATTTACAGCATTAGTTGTTGAGGGTGGATTAAAAAATAAGTATCAGAAAACGGAAGATGTAGAACAGAATAAAAGTAGAAATAATGAAGATGTTTCTGTATCAATAGATCAATCTGATGAATCTTCAATTCTCCAGTTTTCTGAGAAAACAAAGGAAGATGATAAAAATGCAACGGTTTATTTAAAGATGGAAAACCAGCAGTTAAAACAGGCTGTAAAGGGACTTAAAGAAGAAAAAGCTGAATTAGAAAGAAAGTATCGTGCACTTTTTAAGCAAATGGAAAAATTAAAAGCTGTTTTTGACGCACAAAAATAAGGATTTTCCATTCCTTAATCTACTTTCATTGTGGCAATAGCAGTGTGGCTCTGTGCACCTTATTAGAAGTGAGTCACTGGCGTGGCTCTCAAGTCTCAGAAACTTCAATTTCATTATTTTTTTCAGATAATGTAATACTTTGTTCAGCGGAAGATAGCACCTTTTGAATTCCGATTCTTGTTTTTGCATTAATAAGCAAAGGTAATTTAATCGATCCTTTAATAATGGGTTTAGCTGATTTTTCAGACCTTTCATCTTGATGAAGGATTAGCAATATTAACAAATCATCAATTGATTGAAGACCCAAGGTTGTCTCTTCTTCCTGAGTTAATGAAAAATTATAACTAATATTAAAGTGTTCCGGCTGTGTAACGGAGAAGGCGACCCCTTTATCAGTAGAAGACTGTAATAGAAAAATTATTTTACTGTCTTGCTGCTGGAATAACTGAAAGTGGATGTGTTCTTCAAACCCCGGAATACCCTTTGGGAAATTAATTAGAGTTTCAGTTTTAACTTGCTGTTCAGTAAAATTTTTAGATTTAATTTCCATAGTTTTCTTTAATTATCTAAGAAGATATATTAAATATATATCATAAATATAGATATACAAGAAAAACATTTTTTTTTATAAGCTTAGGAATGTGCAGGAAATAAACTTCATTGCATCTATGAGATGTTGTGTGTATTCTCCACTGATGCAAATCAATTTAATTTCAGTCGGTCATCGTATGCCAAGTTGGGTTCAACAGGGTTATGATGAGTATGCAAAGCGAATGCCAAGAGAATGTGAGCTAGTGCTTAAGGAAATTACCTCAGGGAAACGAGGTAAAAATAGTGATGTCGCAAAGATTGTCAAGGATGAAGGGGAACGGATGATTAAGGCTGTTTCAGCAAGAACTAACGTAGTTGTCTTGGATGTTTCAGGTAAACCTTGGTCAACCCCGGAACTATCACTTGCCATGAAACGATGGATGGAAAGTGGACAAAATATTGCGTTAATGGTCGGGGGGCCGGAAGGATTGGCTGATTCGGTTCGAGACTCAGCAACAGAATCGTGGAGTTTATCTCGTTTAACTTTTCCTCATCCTTTGGTCAGAGTTATTGTTGCTGAGCAGCTTTATAGAGCTTGGAGTTTGTTAAATAATCATCCCTATCATCGTGAATGAACAAATTATCCTAGCCTCTGCTTCACCGCGACGGAGAGAATTACTGGATCAAATTGGGGTGAGTTATGTCATTTTTTCTGTTGATATTGACGAAACACCAGTTGCCAAAGAAATCCCTCGAAACTATGTGAAACGTATGGCGGCGGAAAAATCAGCTGCCTGTATCAAAGTCTTTAGAAGTAAGTTGCCCGTATTAGCAGCTGATACAAGTGTCGTCATTGATGGAGAAATTTTGGGTAAACCAAAAAATGAGGCAGATGCTACAAAAATGCTAAGCCAACTTTCAGGAAACACACACTCAGTTTATAGTGCAGTGTCAATGAGAAGACCAGGCACGTTGGATGAGCAGGGACATTCTTTAATCTTGAGTGAAACACGCGTTAAATTTAAAAAACTTTCTGCAAAAGAAATTCAGGCGTATTGGCAGACAGGAGAGCCAGAAGGGAAAGCTGGCGCTTATGCTATTCAAGGATTAGCCAGTGTTTTTGTAGAGTCAATCGAAGGGAGTTTTTCGGGTGTAGTTGGTTTACCTTTATTTGAAACTGCAGAATTACTATTTAAACAAGGAATAAAGATCATCAAATGAGTGAAGAAATTTTAATTAATGTTACGTTACCAGAGACCCGCGTAGCCGTCATAGAAAATGGAGTGTTGCAGGAATTAATTATAGATCGGGATAAACAAAAAGGGCTGGTTGGCAATATATATAAAGGTGCTGTTTGCAGAGTGCTACCTGGAATGCAAGCTGCATTTGTTGATATAGGACTGGATCGTGCGGCATTTCTTCATTTATCAGATTTTAGCAGTAAAGAACTGGAAAAAAAGGGATCAGATCATATCGAACATTATTTGCGAGAAGGACAGGCAATTGTTGTCCAGGTCACAAAAGATCCGTTAGGGTCAAAGGGTGCTAGATTAACAACCGAAATATCTATCCCTTCTCGATTTCAGGTTTATATGCCTTATTCCAGTAACTCGGGAGTTTCACAACGGATAGAATGTAGTACCGAAAGGAGTCGATTAAGGAGCTGTATAGAGCGTTTTCAGGAAAAAAATGAAAGTGGTGGTTTTATCGCTAGAACAGCTTCAGAATGCATAGAAGATGCCGTATTGTTTTCAGATATGACGTTTCTCACCAAGTTATGGGAAGCAATTTCAGAAAATATAGAGAAAGCTGATGTGAAAACATTAATTCACGAAGACTTGTCTTTGAGCATGAGAACTATACGGGATGTGTACAAAGAAGGGATAGAAAGGATTCGCGTAGATTCAGCTGAGACGCATAAAAGACTGGTTGATTTTGCAAAAATTTTTGTGCCTGAAATCGTGCCAGTGATTGAACACTATACCGGTGAACGCCCGGTTTTTGATATCTATAATGTTGAAGATGAAATAACTCATGCTTTAGATAGAAAAGTGAATTTAAAGTCAGGAGGTCATTTAGTTTTTGATCAGACTGAAGCCATGACAACGGTGGATGTCAATACCGGTGGCTATGTGGGTGGTCGGAATCTGGAAGAAACAATTTTTAAAACGAATTTGGAGGCGGCTCAAACCATTTCTCGTCAACTTCGACTGCGCAACTTGGGTGGAATAATTATTATTGACTTCATTGATATGCAGAGTGAAGAACATAAGAACCAAGTGCTGGATGCCTTGCAAAAAAATCTGGATAAAGATCACGCTAAAACCAAGATAACAGAAGTGTCAATTTTGGGGTTAGTGGAAATGACTCGTAAAAGAACGCGTGAAAGTTTAGAGCATATATTGTGTGAGCCTTGTTGTGCTTGCGGAGGGCGGGGTGTTTTAAAAACGGCTGAAACAATGTGTCTGGAAATATTCAGGGAAATTATGCGAGAAGTCAGGCAATACAATGTTCAGGAATTATTAGTGCTTGCTTCAAATGAAGTGGTTGGAATGCTGCTTGATGAAGAAGCGGATATGTTAGCTGAATTGGAATTATTTTTAGATGTACGGATTAAATTTAGGTCTGAAACAGAATACAACCAAGAGCAGTATGATGTGGTTTTGCTCTAATGACCTATTAGGAAAAACCTCCTTAAAAAATAGCTAGACCCTTTAATTATGATCCATCACCTAACACGCGCAACACGAATATTTATATTCTACATGCTAATCGTTGTTGCAATTGGTGTTAGTTTAGTGCGACTGTTTCCCTCGGCTATTGAATTTTACAAGCATGATCTGGAAAACAAAATATTTGATTTAACCTCAATCCCTGTAAAAATAGGTAAATTACAGGCAAATTTACGCGGCATTAACCCTGAAATTATTTTAAAAGATATTCAGGTTTTGAGTTTGGATAAGCACGGAAATCCTTCAATCGAATTAGAGCAGGTACGCATTGGCATAGACCTGACTCAACTATTATCCACACATCAGCTTTTACCCTCCAGTTGGCTTACCTTAGTGGGAGCAAAATTATCAATTGTGCGTAATAGGGATGGAAAAATTTCCATTGTTGGCCTGAATAGTGACGATTCAGGACAACCGCTTTGGATGTTGAGTGGTGGCCGATATGAAGTCTTAAAAAGTAAAATTAGTTGGCAAGATAAAAAAAAGCAGAGATCACCTGTTATCTTTAACGATGTTGATTTATTAATTAGAAATGATGCTGATGCAAAAACGCATGAGCTTCACTTGTTAACTCAGTTACCTGAGCAATATGGAGAGAAACTTAGAATATCGTTGTCTGTTCAGGATAATGTTTCCGAGATGGAAAATATTACCGGCTGGGTTTATGTTGAAGGCGATGCTGTGCATTTGACTGAGATATTAAAAAAACAAACACTTTTTGGGTTAAAAATATCCAAACTTCAACAGGCAGAAGAAAATGATAGCTCTTTCAAGATATGGAGCCAATGGGATAAGTCGAATTTAAAATCATTATCAGGTAATATTCAGGCTGAAAATTTTTCACTTAAAAAAAACAAAAAAACACTGGCTGTCAACCTGCTTGATACTGAATTTGACTTGTCTGTCGATGATGATGATGACTGGAAGTTTGGGGTAAAAAACTTTGCATTAACAACAGAGAATTATGAATGGCCTCTGATGGAATTTAGCGTGTCTGCTAATCGACAGTTAACACACTTGGCGGCTTCTGTCATGCGGATAGAACTACAGGCATTGACCGAATTGGCTGATTTTTTTGTGCCTTTAGATAAAAAAAATCAGACTTTGGTTTCTGATTTGGGCGTTAGAGGGCAATTAAAGGATTTTTCAGTTTTTGTTGATAGAGAAGCTAATAAATATGCTGTTAATGGAGATTTTAACAATATATATGTAAATGCAGTGTCTGATTTTCCTCAAATAAAAAATTTGACAGGGGCTGTAAAAGGTACGGATGACGGTGGACGTCTGAGGTTATTTACTAAAAATGGATCGTTTTTTTACCCAAAATTATTTAGCAAAGCTATTTCGTTAGAAAATATATTCGGCTCAGTTGATTGGCAGCAATTAACTGACACATGGTTTGTTAAGACTGAATCATTGATGTTGGATAACAGTGACATAGAAACGATCAGCTGGTTGTCTTTAACAATTCCTAAAAATGATGGGGCTATTTTTATGGATTTACAGACTTCATTCTCTAAAATAAAAGATGTAAAGTCGCTAGTGCATTATTTCCCAGTTTCTATGAAAAAAGAGACCGTTGATTGGTTGAAGAAGGTCATTGTTGCAGGAGAAATAAATAATGGTGATTTATTGCTCTATGGAGATTTGGATCAATTTCCTTTTGTTGATAATAGTTTAGGCGTGTTTGAAGTCTTATTTAAGACAAAAAATATGGCGTTGAATTACTCACCACAATGGCCAAATATAAAGAATATGGATGCTGATTTTTTATTTGCAAAGAATGTTTTAACTGTAGATATTACAAAAGCAACTAGTCATAAGCTTGATATTACGGGTGCTTTGGTAAAATGTCCTTTCTTTATAGAGGAACCAAGTATTCAAATTAAGAGTCAGATTGAGGGAAGTATTTCAGATGTTATGTTTTATTTACAGCAAACGCCAATGCAAGGCGTAGCTGATAAAGTAATAGATTCCATTACCCCAAAAGGGTTGACTCAAATTGATTTGGATATAGACATTCCTGAAAACTCGGAAATCAAACTAGAGGGCGTTGCTCATATAAATAATGCAGAATTGAAGATTAATTCTATCGATTTGGATATTATTGATATTGAGGGAGAACTAAAATTTTCCGAAAAAGGACTCTTTGCTGATAACTTGAAAGCTAAATCATTAGGCTACCCTTTGTCAATAAATGCGAATAGCACTGAACTAAAAACGGCTGTTTCCTTCATTGGTGAAATAGATTTTTTACAGTTAAAAAAACAGTTTAGCTTTTTGGACAGTGAGTTAATAAAAAATGAGCAAATAACCGGATCAAGTATTTATACGGTAAAAATGAATTTACCGAGGACAACGGAAAATAAATCAGCAGACCTAACTATTAAAACTAATTTAGTAGGAATGGATGTTGATTTGCCAGGCTCTTTAAAAAAACATGCCGAACAGCAGGCCCCTTTGATTTTAACGATGCCATTGAATGAGGATTTGTTACTTCCAGTAACTATAAATTATAAGGATGAACTAAAAACAGCGATTAATATCAATAAACAAAAAAGTGCTATTCATTCTGCAAATATTGTCTATGGAAAAGGAGAGACATCAATTCTGGAGAAAAAAGGAATAACGATACATATTGATCGTGACAATTTTAATGGCTCAGAATGGATGGGGCTTTTGAAGCAAAATTCTAATAGTGAGGAAGATGCAAACAGTACAAAAGAGGAAGCAAAATATCCTATATTGAATCATCTGGCTTTAAAAGCAAAAAAAATTAATTGGCTAGGGGAGAGCCATGGTTCATTAGAAATTATCTTACAGAAGCAGGAAGAAAATTGGCAGGGTAATATTTTGTCTTCTTTTGCCAAAGGAGCTTTTGTTGTTCCTTTTGATCGGGTAGCCGAAAACAAAATCAAATTGAATATGGAATATATAAATTTAACAGAGTTGATGGCAATTAAAATGCCGACAAGTGATAAAGAAACAGAAAATAGTTCATTAGATTATATGCCACTTATTGATATAACAAGCCAGCAGTTTTTTTGGAAGTCGGTGAATCTGGGGAAGCTGGATATTGTGACCGAAAAACTTACAGATGGCATTAAATTTAAGCATATTATGCTGACTTCTAAAGACTATAAAGTGAAGGTTAACGGCGACTGGATAAAAAAAGGTGAGGTCAGTAAGACCAGCTTGTATGGGGTGGCAAAAGTAAAAAACTTTGGTAAAACATTGTCTAAGTTAGATATAACGGATGATGTTAAAGAAACAGAGGGAAAGCTGAATTTTACAGTATCATGGCGAGGAGTTCCCTATCAATTCAAGTTACCTAGAGTGGATGCTGAAATTGATCTGGATCTTTACGATGGTCGTATTTCCAGTATAGAACCCGGTTTTGGGCGGCTTTTAGGGCTAATTGCCATGGAGCAATGGATTAAACGGTTAAGCCTGGATTTTAGTGATTTATTTAAAGCGGGTCTTAGTTTTAACAAGGTGACTGGTCAGCTTAAAATAAGAGAGGGCATAGTAAAATATAAGGGTTTATTGGTTGATGCTATTCCTGCACATATTTCACTTAGCGGAAGAATAAATTTGCTGGAAAAAATACTGGATCAGAAAGTTTCTGTTATTCCAAAAAGCTCCTCTGCTATCCCTATTGCTGGTCCTATTGTTGAAGGTATTGCTGGTGCGATTACTCAGGTTTTTGACAAGGACTATAAAGAAGGTTATTTTTTTGGTTCTGAATATGAAGTGAATGGCAAATGGAATGATCTTAAAGTAACACCTGTACAGGATTAATAACGATTATGAGCACTGATTTTTTTCTATACGATACCGAACAATTAAATACCTTGGCCTCGGCAGATACGGTGAAGAAAGGTTTAGCCTATTTTACTGAAAACCGGGTGTTTGCATTGGATGTACAAGAAGATCAATTGACTTCACAAGTGGAAGGGTCAAAAAAAGATCAATCGTATTGGGTTGAGTTATACAGGAATAGTGAAGATGAATTACATATTCACTGTGATTGTCCATCGGAACAAAAAGTGTGTAAACACGCGATAGCAACACTTTATAGTTATGCAGAATACAGTATCAATAAAGCACAAGATTCCATTGGTGGTGCTGTAGATGAGGCGATAAATGAACGGATAAAGAAAGGGCGAAACGAAGTCAGTGTTAAATTAATAAGCGGAAACCTTGCTTTTGGTGTGTGGCAGGCGAAATCTATTATTTCAGCCACCTATAGAAAAACTAGTTATAACGTCCATATTCGTTCCCTGGATGAACGAAAGAATTACTGTACGTGCCCCGATTTAGCGACCAACCGCTTGGGAACCTGTAAGCACATAGAAGCCGTTTTGCATTACGCAAAAAAACAGCCGGATTATAAACAACTGTTATCACAGGGTTCACCAGTTTCATTTGTTTATTTAGCGTGGGATTCAGCAACTGACCCTGTGATTCGTTTGCATAAGACCCAACAAATAAATCAAACACTAAATGACGAGTTAAGTGATTATTTTGATAGTGATAATCGGTTTAAAGGACGCTTGCCTGATGATTTTAATTATTTTACAGAAAAATTTAATGCCAATGATGAGTTATTCATCGGCGATGATACGGTACTTTATGTCCGCCAATGTGCAGAAGATGCAGCCCAACAATTAAGAGCACAGCAAATATCACAGCAGATCATACAAGCTAATGGTGTATTACCTGGAATTAAGGCGCGATTGTTTTCCTATCAAACAGAAGGGGTGGCGTTTTTAGCTTCAAGAGGGCGAGCATTATTGGCGGATGATATGGGCTTGGGTAAAACGATGCAAGCCATTTCAGCCGCTTCATGGCTTGCCGACCATGCGAATGTTAAAAAAGTTTTAGTTGTCTGTCCTGCTTCTTTAAAACATCAATGGGTAAGGGAAATAGAAAAGTTTACCTTGCGACCTGTACAAATTATTCAAGGCGTGGTGGAAGATAGACAAGTACAGTATCGAGCCGATGCTTTATTTTACATCGTGAATTATGAGTTGGTACTGCGAGATTTGTCGGTAATTTGTGAGACTTTGAAACCTGATTTACTGATATTAGATGAAGCTCAACGGATAAAAAACTGGCGAACAAAAATTGCGTCCACCATTAAATTGATTCCTTCACGGTATGTCTTTGTATTAACAGGTACGCCACTGGAAAATCGGATAGAAGATTTGTACAGTTTATTACAAGTCATTGACGCCAGAGTTTTAGGTCCTCTGTGGCGATGTTTGCTTGATTTTCATGTCATAGATGAGCGTGGAAAAGTGATTGGTTATCGTAATTTGTCAGAGTTACGTCAACGAATAAGCTCCGTTATGTTAAGGCGAAATCGCAGTTTGGTCAGTGACCAGTTGCCGGAGCGAACGGAAGTGACATTAGATGTTCCAATGACAGATGTGCAACAAGAGATTCATGGTTCTGCAATGTCCGGTGCTGGAAACCTGGCGCGTATTGCCAAGCGTAGGCTTTTAACTCCGGGTGAATCTAATAAATTAATGGCTTCTTTACAGCAGGCTCGAATGGTTTGTAATGCCGCTGGTTTGGTCGACAAAGTAACAGAAGGTTCACCTAAACTGGATGAATTATCTCGTTTATTAGAAGAATTATGTCTGCAAAGTAATCATAAGGTTGTGGTGTTTTCTCAATGGGCGATGATGACAGAAATGGTTGAATCATTGGTTCGTTCATTGGGTTTAGGTAGTGTAAGGCTTTATGGTGGGATACCTACGCATAAACGTGGTGAATTGATGGATAAATTTCAGAATGACGATTCGGTACAAGTCTTTATTTCAACAGACGCGGGTGGTGTTGGGTTAAATCTACAAGCAGGTTCGGCGCTAATTAATCTGGATATGCCGTGGAATCCTGCGGTATTAGATCAGCGGATTGCCCGGATACATCGGTTGGGACAAAAAAAGAAAGTACAGATTTTTATATTATTAGCCGAAGACTCATATGAACAACAGGTTGCAAGTCTGGTAAAAGGTAAGCGTGATTTATTTGATAATGTTATAAGTCCTGATGCAACAGAAGATGTGGTGGGTGTCTCTAAAAAGATGTTACAAAGTATTATTGATGACTTAACAGGAGAAGATCAGCAAGTAGAGCAAGAAACAGTTACGCCTGAACTATCAGAGAAACTTGTGCCAACCAATCAGGAACAACAGGCTGTTGCTGAAAATGCTGAACAGACAAGTGGGGTGGAGCAAGAAATAGATAATAAACAGATTTCCAGCTTAATTACAAAAATTCAAACCGCTTTTAGTCCACGAATAGAACGAGTTTTGGTATCAGGCGGGGGCTTGTTGGTTGTTGTTGATCGAGTCGAACAAAATGATGACAGGATTGCACAAGAATTATCTGAAACAGAATTACCAGTTGTAGTCATAGATGCCAGAACTTTAAACAGTTTGCAGCGATTAGGTGCATCATCTCCTGTAGCTGAAGCAAAAATAATTATCGAAGAAGATAAACAGCAGGATGATATAAATCCGTTAGTTAAAATTGCGCAGGATAAATTACATTCAGCAGAAATCTTGGTCAATCAACAATATTACGCAGGCGTAATGGATATTTTAGCTACCACAATGTTAACAGTAGCCACTTATGTTAGTGACCAACAGCAATTACCGGCTCTGGAAAAAGCCACTGTCTGGTTATATAGCGATGTTTTGCCCAAACAACTGATGACTGTCGAACAAGTGGGAGCAATCGTTAGAGTAATTTCATTAAGCCAAAATGTTGATGTGCCTGATGTACTGATTGAACAGGCATTATCGGATACACAAGCTTTAGTGGCGCAGTATGTAAAGAACTAATTGTGCTGATAGCACTTATTTAAAATAGCTTGAAGCTTTTCTATTCCCATATCCCGTGTAAATTGAATATTCCTTTGTGGGATTTTTTCTGGCTGTGGATGGGACTGTAAAGCCTTTTCAAGGCTTGCTTCTCTAATCAAATGTAGCATTGGATAAGGTGAGCGATTGGTATAGTTTGATGGATCGGTTTTCTCCTGATCTTCAAAGTAATAGTTTGGGTGAAAACTTGCTAATTGATAAATGCCTTCATAATTTTGTTCAATCAAGAGAGTCTCGGTGATGGCAAGAAAATCAAGGTAATCTTCGAATTGGGTTAAGTGCTCTGGAAAAATAATAAATGTTGTTTCAACCTCTATTTGAGAATCCAGGCGAAGACATTCTGCATAAACAGCATGTAGGCAAACTTCATTCTCCTTTGAATTAACAACTTCATAGTGAATGGTATTGTTTTCAAGAACTCCTTTCGCAAAGGGGCAAATATTATATTGGACAACAAATGATTTTATCCATGCTTGAGTCTGTTTTATTATTTGTTCGGGTTTCATGATTATTCAGGTAAATCAAAATAGCGCCTAACAAAAGATATTATATGCTTTGGTTTGTATCTGTGTGGTTTATATAAGAGAGATTATGCAGAGTTATAATAGATAAGATAAAATGTGATTTGTTCTAACCACCTAAGGTTAGAGTGCTAATTTTCTTGGTTAATATTTTTAGGAGTTTTTTTCTATGCGTATCATTCTTTTGGGTAGTCCTGGTTCTGGCAAAGGCACACAGGCAAAGTTTATCACTGAAAAATTTGGAATCCCTCAAATTTCTACCGGTGATATGTTGCGTGCTGCTGTAAAAGCAGGTACACCACTTGGTGTGGAGGCTAAAAAAGTAATGGATGCAGGTGGATTAGTTTCAGATCAAATCATACTTGGCTTGATTAAAGAACGAATTACTCAAGATGATTGTGCCAATGGTTTTTTGCTAGATGGGTTTCCACGTACAATAGCTCAAGCAGAAGGCTTAATTACAATGAACGTTGACATTGACCATGTCATAGAAATTGCAGTTGATGATGCCGAGATTATAAAGCGTATGGCTGGAAGACGAGTTCATTTGGCATCGGGGAGAACTTATCATATTGAATTCAATAAACCTAAACAGGAAGGCTTGGATGATGTTACCGGAGAAGCCTTGATACAACGTGATGACGATAAGGAAGAAACCGTAAGAAAGCGTTTGGCTGTGTATTATGATCAAACCAAACCCTTGGTTGATTATTATTCTGATAAAGGACAATCTGCACAATTTAGTTCGGTTGCCGGTGTCGGTGCAGTGAGTGATATTGCTGAAAAAATTCTTTCAGTTTTATCGTAGGAGTTATTGTCCGATAAAACTTAAGCGAAGAAGAAAAAAGAGGGTTATTCACTTTATATTCAGTTATAAGTCTTTATAATAAATAGCTAAATTAATTCTAAATAATGCAAGGATGTTCAATGCAGTTTTTTACGAGCAGAAAGGTTTTATTTAACAGCTAGTGGAAATATCTATTACTTTATATTTTGCTAAAAAAGAACATTAACTAAGCTGTACAGGTGGGAATTAAAAGGACTTAGCATTGTTTTTTGTTAATAAAATACTTCTGTTAGTCTTCTCAATTGATTGGATTTGCTTGTATTTTATTTTTTTATTAATTGTGTTTTCTTGAGTAATATGTATATATGATGCTAACATAAGGTTAGTTCGTATTTTTGTGACCTAGTTCCAAAAAATTAAATTAAAGTAAAGTAATGCAGGAGAGTCAGTGTCAAAAAAATATGATGTAGCTGTTGTGGGTGCAACGGGTGCGGTAGGGGAAGCAATGTTATCTATTTTGGAAGAACGTAACTTTCCCGTAGGTAAGGTTTATGCTTTAGCTAGTAGTCGATCGGTTGGAAAACGAATTCCTTTTAATGGGAGTTCTTTGGTAGTGGAAGATTTAGCTGAGTTTGATTTTACAAAAGTTCAAATAGGATTGTTTTCTGCTGGCGCGTCTATTTCAAGAGAATATGCGCCTAAAGCAGCTAAAGCGGGTTGTGTAGTTATAGATAATACCTCAGAATTCAGATATGAGGATGATATCCCTTTAGTTGTGCCAGAGGTTAATCCTGAAAAAATTTCTGATTATCAGGGCCGTGGCATCATTGCCAATCCGAATTGCTCAACAATTCAGATGTTGGTTGCATTGAAGCCAATATATGATGCTGTAGGTATTGAACGTATAAATGTTTGTACCTATCAAGCTGTTTCAGGCACGGGTAAAGAAGCAATAGAAGAAGTGGTTTCTCAGACGGCAAAATTGTTGAATGGTAAACCAATTACTGCGGAAGTTTATCCAAAGCAAATAGCATTTAATGTGTTGCCACAAATAGATATTTTTATGGACAACGGATACACCAAAGAAGAAATGAAAATGGTGTGGGAAACACAAAAAATATTTGCTGATGACAGTATAAAAGTAAATCCAACAGCTGTTCGTGTTCCTGTTTTTTATGGACACTCAGAGGCAGTACATATTGAAACAAGAGACAAAATTGATGTGAAAGGAGTCACAGAACTATTAAAAAAAGCACCGGGTATTACGGTGTTGGATGAGCGGGTTGATGGAGGGTATCCGACAGCAGTAACTGAGTCATCAGGTAATGATGCTGTTTTTGTTGGGCGTATTAGAGAAGATATATCGCACCCTAAAGGTATTGATTTATGGGTTGTAGCAGATAATGTTCGAAAAGGCGCGGCTTTAAACAGTGTACAAATTGCTGAGTTACTGGTAAAAAAATTCATCTAGTCTAAGCTTAGTGAATATTAATAAGGTAACTCGCAATGAATACCCCACCAATATACGTGGAATTTTGTTTATCTTTGCTGTTGTAGTAATGGGCGCATAGCTGGGCTACGCAACTATTACTACAACAGCAAAGACGGACAAAAAGGCAAGTAAGATGGGTGGGGTATTTGTTGTGAGTTGCCTAAGTTCTCTTTTGGTTATAAATCGTGGTAAATATTTGTAAAGGTGATGTTGTGCGGAATTTAACAAAAACTATAGCTGCTGTATCGTTACTGGTTCCTGCTAGTGCTTATTCACTAGGAATTGGTGATATAAAATTGCACTCAGCTCTTAATCAAACGCTTGAAGCTGAAATAGCTTTGCTTGTTTCTGAGGGTGAAAATATTTCAGATTTACGAGTAAGACTGGCACCTCCCGAAAAGTTTGATGAAGCGGGCATCCCCTGGAGTTATTTTCTTTCAAAAATAAAATTTGTGCCTGTTCTACGTCCTGATGGCTCAGCAATGGTCAAGGTAAGTTCACAGGATATATTAAAAGAGCCATTTTTGGACTTTTTAGTAGAAGTAACATGGGACAAAGGGAATTTGTATCGCGAATTTACAGTATTGGTTGATCCTCCTGTCGCTTATACTCAGCCTGTCGTGCCTGTTGTTAAAAAAGCAGAATCAGCACCGGTTACAATAGCAGAAGAAAAAACTGTTTCAAGACAATCGGTTGAAAATAAAATATTGGATCGGAGTCGTACTACTCGGCGTGATGGTAAATATGGACCCATTAGAAGAAATGAATCACTGTGGAGAATCGCTGAAAGAACAAATTCTTATGGTGATGTTTCTATAGAGCAAATGATGATGGCTATCTACGGAGCCAATCAATCAGCATTCGATGGTAATGTTAATTCTTTAAGAGCTGGTCAAACTCTGGAAATACCGGAGAAAGAA
>VAPK010846559.1_pt1 | contig 20652 bp, 22 predicted proteins | sample 3395031 | NCBI WGS metagenome assembly VAPK01 (sample SAMN08290443, study PRJNA428436) | hydrothermal vent metagenome | isolation source: Deep-sea hydrothermal vent chimney 1 | place: Pacific Ocean: Juan De Fuca Ridge
CTGAAATGGCTGATCGAGGAATATCGCTGCCCGGTGGTGGCCTTTGCCGCCGATGTCGGCCAGCATGAAGACTGGGAGGCGGTGCGGCAAAAGGGCCTGGCCACCGGGGCCGAGAAGGTGATTATCTCGGATCTCCGGGAAGAGTTTGTCCGCGATTTCATCTTTCCGGCCTTTCGGGCCAACGCCATCTACGAGGGCTCCTACCTGCTCGGCACTTCACTGGCCCGGCCGCTCATCGCCAAGGAACAGGTCCGCATCGCCCGACAGGAAAACGCCGGCGCCGTCAGCCATGGCGCTACCGGCAAGGGCAATGACCAGGTACGTTTCGAACTGGCCTACCTGGCCCTGAATCCGGGCCTGGAAATCATCGCGCCCTGGCGGCTATGGGACCTGGATTCCCGCGGGAAACTGCTGGCCTTTGCGAAGAAACACGACATTCCGGTGCCGGTTACCAAGGAAAAGCCCTACAGCTCCGACGAAAACCTGCTGCACATCAGTTTTGAAGGCGGCATCCTGGAAAATCCGTGGAACGAACCGGAAGAGGATATGTTCAAACTCTCGGTATCCCCGGAAAAGGCGCCGGACCAGCCGACCTACATGGAGCTGAGCTTTGAACAGGGAACCCCGGTGGCCATCGACGGCGAGCGCCTGGGCCCGGTGGCGCTGCTGACCCGCCTCAACCGGCTGGGCGGCGACAACGGCATCGGCCGGCTGGACATGGTGGAAAACCGCTTCGTCGGCATGAAGTCCCGCGGCGTCTATGAAACGCCGGGCGGCACCATCCTGCGAACCGCGCATCGCGACCTGGAAACGATCACCATGGACCGCGAGGTCCTGCGCATCCGCGACTCCCTGGTACCGCGCTATTCCGAGCTGATCTACAACGGCTTCTGGTTTTCGCCGGAAATGGCCCTGCTGCAAAAGACCATGGACGAAACCCAGCACCAGGTCAACGGCACGGTGCGGCTCAAGCTCTACAAGGGCAACTGTATTCCCGTGGGCCGCAAGTCGGACAACTCGCTCTATCACGAGAGCTTTGCCACCTTTGAAGAGGACGAGGTGTACAACCAGGCCGATGCGACAGGCTTTATCAAGCTGAACAGCCTCCGCCTGCAGATCCAGGCCCTGAGCCGGAAGAAGTGACCGATGACCGACACGCCGCGACCGACATCATCCGCCAAGCTCTGGGGCGGCCGTTTTTCCGAGGCAACCGCCGCCTCGGTCGAAAAATTCACCGCCTCGATTCACTATGATGCCCGGCTCTACCGCCATGACATCGCCGGCTCCATGGCCCACGCCCGGATGCTGGCCCACCAGGGCTTGATTTCGGACGAGGAGTGCGCCGCCATCATCGGCGGCCTGGAAGAGATCGGCCGGGAGATTGCCGCCAAGACCTTTGTCTTTCGCCCGGAGCTGGAAGACATTCACATGAACATCGAAAAGGCCCTGACGGAAAAAATCGGCCCGGCCGGGGAAAAGCTGCATACGGCCCGCAGCCGCAACGACCAGGTGGCCCTTGATCTGCGGCTCTACCTGCGCGACGAGGGGCAGGCCCTCGACACCCTGCTGGCCGCGGCCCAGAAAGGCTTTGTCCGCCTGGCCCGCCGGTATCTCGGGACGGTCATGCCCGGTTATACCCATATGCAGCGGGCCCAGCCCGTGCTGTTGTCCCATCATCTGCTGGCCTATTTCGAGATGCTTGACCGGGACCGGGGCCGGCTGGCCGACTGCCTGAAACGACTCTGCGTCATGCCTCTGGGAGCGGCGGCCATGGCCGGGACCGGCCTGCCAATCGACCGCGGGTTCGTGGCCCGGGAGCTCGGTTTTGCGACCATCACCGCCAACTCCATGGACACGGTGGGCGACCGGGACTTTGCCCTGGAATTTCTCTTCTGCTGCACGGTCATCCAGCTCCACTTGAGCCGCCTGGCCGAGGAACTGGTCCTCTGGTCGAGCAAGGAGTTCGAGTTCGTGCGGATCGGCGACCGCTACTGCACCGGCTCCTCCATCATGCCGCAGAAAAAAAACCCGGACATTCCCGAGCTGATCCGGGGCAAGGCCGGCCGGGTCACCGGTTCCCTGATGTCGCTCCTCATGACGATCAAGGGGCTGCCGCTTACCTATAACCGCGACCTGCAGGAAGACAAGGAGCCGATCTTCGACGCGCTGGACACGGTGCAGGCCAGCCTGTCCATCATGGCCGAACTGCTCGACAACCTCACCTTTAATACGGAAAAAATGCAGGCGGCCACGCTCGGCGGCTTCATGACGGCCACGGACCTGGCCGATTACCTGGTGCGGAAAAACATGCCCTTTCGCCAGGCGCACGGCGTCGTCGGCCGGATCGTGGCCCTCTGCCAGCAGCGGGGGGTGGAGCTTGCCGACCTGAAGCTGGACGAATTCCGCGACTTTTCCAAACTTATCGAGGCGGATATATACCAGGTCCTCTCTGTCGCCGGCTCGGTGAACAGCCGGGTATCCGCCGGCGGCACGGCCGAGGTCAGGGTGGCGGAAGCCCTTGACCGCGCCGAACAACAATTGGAAATATCATGATGATCAGACCAGACCTGACGACGACCGAAAAAAAAGTCGCCCCCCTCCTCCTGGCCGTCCTTGTTCTGCTGGCCGCCGGACTCGGCGGCTGCGGCTACAAAAATCTGCCGGTACCTCCCCAGCAGGTCCTGCCCCGGCCCATCACGGATCTGCATTATAAACTCAACGAAAAAGGGGTGACGCTCTACTGGTCCTATCCCCGCGAAACGGTCCGGGGTGAAAAACTGACCGAGATCGCCTCATTTGAGCTATACCGGGCCGTGGTGCCGCTTGATTCGTACTGCGGCAGCTGTCCGGTTCCCTACGGCCGCCCCATCAGCCTGCCCGGCGGGGCCGTGAGCGACGGCGGCCGGGGCGGCCCGAGGACCGCGACCTACGAGTCCACCCTGCTCAGACCGAGGCACCTCTATTTCTTCAAGGTCCGGTCCAAAAACGACTGGTGGGCCGAAAGCGCCGACTCAAACATTGTCTCGTTTGTCTGGGACATACCGCCCAAGGCCCCTGAAGGTTTGACTGTCCGGGCGAAGGACGGCAAGATCGCCCTCCACTGGCAGCCCGTGACCCGTCACCTGGACGAAACGGCCATCAACGAGCCGGTCAGGTATCAGGTCCTGCGCAGCCGCAACGGCGCTTTTACCCCGCTCGGCGTCCCACAAAACGGCCTGAATTTTATCGACAGCCAGGTGCGAAACGGCACCCGGTACCGCTACAAGGTCCAGGCCGTCATCGTGTATAAGAAAGGGATGGTCGGCGGCGGTTCGACGAACATTGTGACCGCCATCCCTGTCGACCGGACCGCTCCCGCGACCCCGCTTGGGGTGAAGGCGGTCAGGACGGCACGGGGGGTGAAGATATTCTGGAGTCCAGTGACGGCGAATGATCTGAAGGGTTATCTAATCTACCGGCGGCTGCCGGGTGAAAAGGAACCCGCCCTGATCGGTGAAGTCAACGTCCCCTACACCCTGTTTGATGACCGGCTCCCGCCCAAGGCCGCCAGGTGGTTCTACTCCGTATCGAGTATCGACACGGTCTCGCCGGCCAATGAAAGTGCGCGTTCACCCGAGGTAAAAGTGAGAAACTGATCCGCTTTTCGCCCGGAACAAACAGCATCCACAGTGGCCTGTCGTCGCCGCGAGATACTCAACCAAGCTGACTTATGAATCATTTTACCTATAAAAATAACGAACTGTATTGCGAGGACCTCCCGGTCACCGAAATCGCCCGGCAGGTCGGCACGCCCTTCTTTCTCTACAGCGAGGCGACCCTGAGCCGTCATTTCCGAATCTTTGATCAGGGTTTTGCGAGCCTGCCCCATCTCACCTGCTTTGCGGTCAAGGCCTGCTCGAATATCGCCATCCTAAACCTCTTTGCCCGCCATGACGGCGGCGCTGATATTGTCTCGGGCGGGGAACTATTCAGGGCCAGGACCGCGGGCATCGCCCCGAACCGCACCATCTACTCTGGGGTGGGCAAGACCGCGGCTGAAATGCGCGAGGCCCTGCAAGCCGGAATCCTGATGTTCAACGTCGAATCAGCCCAGGAACTCGACCGCCTGCACAAGGTGGCCGGTGAACTCGGCACAACGGCGCCGATTGCCTTACGGGTCAATCCGGACGTCGATCCGCAGACCCACCCCTACATCTCCACGGGATTTGCCAAAAACAAGTTCGGCATCCCGGTGGCAGAGGCGCTGCAGGAGTATATCAGGGCCAGTTCCATGCCCGGCATCGCAATCAGGGGTGTGAGCTGTCATATCGGTTCACAGCTCACCCGCATCGATCCCTTCATCGATGCATTGCGGAAGCTGAAGTATTTCATCGGCCGCCTGGAGCGGGAGGGGATCACCATCAATTATCTCGATCTCGGCGGCGGCGTCGGCATCACCTACGATGAAGAGCTGCCGCCTCATCCCCATGATTACGCCAGGGCCGTCATGGACGAACTGGGCGACATGAACTACACGCTGATCCTGGAGCCGGGCCGGGTCATTACCGGCAATGCCGGCATCATGGTGACCGAGGTGCAGTACACCAAGGTCAACACCGGCGGACAGGAGGACAAGCGCTTTGTCATTGTCGACGCAGGCATGAACGACCTGATCAGGCCCAGCCTCTATGGGGCATACCATGAAATCAAGCCGGTAGTGCAAAAAGAGGGCAAAGATAAAGGCGAGATTGTGGATGTCGTCGGCCCCATCTGCGAAAGCGGTGACTTCCTGGCCAGAGAGCGGCTGCTGCCCCGGGTGCGGCAGGGTGATCTCCTGGCCGTGATGAGCACCGGGGCCTACGGCATCTCCATGTCATCCAATTACAATTCCCGGCCGCGCGCGGCCGAGGTCCTGGTTTGCGGCGACCGATTCGAGATCATCCGCTCCCGGGAAGATTATAAAAACCTCATCCGGGGCGAATACCTTATGGAGTTTGACTGACCATGCAGATAGCGCGACTGCCCCTGCCCTTTGTCAAGATGAGCGGCGCCGGGGCGCCCGAAAACGGCGCATCTGCTGCGTTGGCAACTAGTTGATATCACACCAGGATAATCAACATCGTTGCCGCCTTGCATCTGCACCGTTCTCGAACGCTCACGGATTCAGGGAAAATTAAATTTTCCGCCCAGACCCGGGCTGTACAAATTGAAAGAAGACAGGAGGAAAAAAAATGAACAGAATTCAGGGAGCCATCGTCGCCATTGTTACCCCGTTTATCGACGGTAAAGTCGATGAACAGGGCCTGATTGACCTGGTTGAATTTCACATTGCCAACGGCACGGACGGCATCGTTCCATGCGGCACGACAGGTGAAACAGCTACACTTAATTTTGCCGAGCACAAGCGGGTGATCGAGCTGACGGTCAAAACGGTGAATGGCCGGGTGCCGGTTATTGCCGGGACCGGGGCCAACAACACGCTTGAGGCCATCGAGCTGACCGAGAGCGCCAAGACCAGCGGCGCCGATGCCGTACTATCGGTTGTGCCCTACTACAACAAACCGAGCCAGGAGGGACTGTATCAACATTACAAGACCATCGCCGAGGCCGTTGATATCCCGATGATCCTCTACAACGTCCCCGGCCGGACGGTGACCAACATGCTGCCCGCCACCGTGGCCCGCTGCGCCGGGATCGACAACGTCATCGGCATCAAGGAGGCCAGCGGCAGCCTGAACCAGGTCAGCGAGGTCATTCGCCTCTGCCCCGATGATTTTACCATACTTTCCGGCGACGACTTCACCGCCATGCCCACGGTACTCATCGGCGGGCGGGGCGTTATCTCGGTGACCTCCAACGTCGAGCCCCGGGGCATGGCCGAGATGATGAAGGCCGCCCTGGCCGGTGATCTGAGCCGGGCCAGGGAGCTCCATTTCCGCCTCTTTCCCCTCATGGGCGCCATGTTCTGCTATCCCAGTCCGGCCCCGGCCAAGAAGGGACTGGAACTGATGGGCAAGATCCGTTCCGGCGAGTTGCGGCTGCCCATGACGGAAATGGACGATGCGAGCCTGGAGACCCTGAAAAAGGCCATGAACGGAGCCGGATTATTATAATTCCCGGCATTACAACTTGTTAACAATATTATTCGCTTTTTCCTGAAAACGGAGCCATACGAAAATGACCAGAGTAATCATTGCCGGCGCTGCCGGACGCATGGGCCAGCGCATCAGCTCAATGGTGCGGAAGAATCCCGATCTCCAGCTGACCGCCGCTTTTGAGCACCGGGATAATCCGGCCGTGGGCCGGGATGTCGGCGAAAACGCCGGTTTCGGCACCACCGGGGTGACCATTGCCGCCGGCCTGGAGCCGGTTATCGATCAGGGCGATGTCATCATTGACTTCACCTTCCACACGGCCACCATGGAATTTGTCCGCACTGCGGCCGAGCATGGACGGGCCATGGTCATCGGCACCACCGGCCTGACCCCGGATGACCTTGCCGCCCTGGCGGAACTGGCCGGGAAAAACTTCCCCTGCGTCCAGGCGCCCAATATGGCCGTCGGCGTCAATGTCCTGTTCAAGCTCGTCGCCAAGACGGCGGCCGTTCTGGGCGATGCCTATGACGTAGAGATCGTCGAGGCCCATCACCGCATGAAAAAAGACGCGCCCTCGGGCACGGCCCTGAAACTCGGGGAGATGGCGGCAACCGCCCTGAACCGAAACCTGGCGGACGTCGGGGTGTTTGAGCGCCACGGCATGATCGGCGAGCGGACGGACAAGGAGATCGGCATTCAGTCCATCAGGGCCGGGGATATCGTCGGCGAACATACGGTCTACTTTGCCGGGGCCGGCGAACGAATCGAAATCACTCACCGGGCTCACAACCGGGACAACTTCGCCCGGGGCGCGACCCTGGCCGCCGCCTGGGTCACGGACAAGCCAAACGGCCTCTACACCATGTTCGATGTCCTGGGGTTGAACGATTTCTGAACCGCTCCGCGCCCAGGCAGTCACCGGCAGCGGCGGCCAGTGCCGGCCGCCGCACGGAACAAACCCTGATCCATATTCATGAAAACCGCTTATATCGGCCTCGGCTCCAATCTGGGCGAATCCCTGCAGATCCTGCGTCAGGCCTGGCTGAGACTCGGTCAGGAACCGACAATCCGGCCGGCCGCCCTTTCCAGCCCGTACCGGACCGAACCGGTTGCCATGGACAGCCGGCACTGGTTTGTCAATGCCGTGGCCTGCCTGCAGACATCCATGCCGCCCCGGGACCTGCTGTACACCCTGCTGACGACTGAAAAAGAGTTCGGCCGCACCAGGGAAAGCAATAAGGCGCCGGGCCATCAGGACCGTATCCTGGATCTTGATCTCCTCCTCTATGACGATCTCATTTGCAAAACCGAGACCATGACCCTGCCGCATCCGGAGATGCATAAGCGGCTCTTTGTCCTGTCGCCGCTCTGCGAGATCGCCCCTGATTGTATCCATCCGCTGTTCAGGCGCACTGCCGTGGCAATGCTGACAGACCTGGCTGGTGCGCTGCATCACCCCGTAGTGCAGAGGATATTATGGCCGGACAGGCCCCGGCCATAAACAGGGCGCCAATTATTCGAACCTGTTTTTTGCGCACACCCGGCGGCCCGGGAGGAGAAAAATAGGTTCGACTTTTAAACTCTTACAGATATAATAGGCTTATGTGGAGAAAAAACGACAGGGCCGGTACCGGGAGAAATCAATGATACGCTTTGTCGTTATGGCCGTGCTTTTTTATCTGGCCTGGCGGCTTCTGAATGGAATCCTCGGCACAACAGCCGCTCAGGACAGCGGCAAGGATGCGGCCGAAGATCCACCTGTGCAGGATGTGCTGGTCGAGGATCCGGTCTGTCACACCCTGGTACCCAGGCACCAGGCGATCCGGCTGCGGCAGGACGGTACAACCTATTATTTCTGTAGCGAGGCCTGTTGCGATAAATTTACCGACAAGCAGAAAGAAAAAAAATGAAATCTCTTGTTGATACCGGCAAGATTGAGGCGGCAGGGTCCTTGAAACGGACCGGTCGGGCCGAAAAAAAATGGCGGAAAAGAACGGGGATAACCGTGGCGCGATTGATACGACATTTCGTGATCCTGCTGCTCGCGCTCCTATTGCCGATTGAGGTGTGGGGGGGAATCTACGCATATGTGGACGAACAGGGTATCAGCCACTATACCAATGTCCCGGCCGACCACCATTACCAGCCCCTGCAACAGAGAAAAATCAACGACGTCCCCTGGCTGGCCCCGTTGACCGGCAGCGACAAGACCTCTCGAGTCATCAACCCGGCCGCCGCCCACTATGATCACCATATCAGGCGGGCGGCGGTGTCGTACTGCATTGACCCCCTGCTCCTCAAGGCGATCATCAAAACCGAATCCGATTTTAACCAGTATGCCGTATCGCGAAACGGGGCTCAGGGCCTGATGCAGTTGATGCCGAAAACAGCGAAGGACATGCGGGTAAGGAATCCCTTTAATGCGGCCCAGAACATAAATGGCGGCGCCCGCTATTTAAAGTCCCTGCTCCATAACTACCGGGGTGACCTGGTCCGGAGCCTGGCCGCCTACAATGCCGGACCGGGACGGATTTCAAAAAACGGCCCCCTCCCGAAAATCCCCGAAACCATAGCCTACGTCAAAAGGGTTATCCATCTCTACCGACTTTATCAGCAGAGGACGTCCGAATCACACGTCGGCAACATCTCTGTCCGTAAGCTGATAAAAATGAATTGAGTTACCGTGAATCCAATCTTCAACCTTCCGAACCTGATAACCGGGATCCGCTTTTTTCTGGCCGCCATTCTGGCGTTCATGCTCATGCTGCCGCAGACAACATGGATGGCCTTTTTCTCCTGGCTGGTCTTTGCCGTTGCCGCCGGAACCGACTGGATTGACGGCTACTTCGCCCGCCGTTACAAGAGCGAAACGGTCCTGGGGCAACTCATGGACCCGCTGGCAGACAAGGTCCTGGTCGCCACGGCCTTTATCATGCTGATTCCCCTGGACCGGCTGCCGGCCTGGCTGGCGCTGGTCATTCTCTGCCGCGAACTCATCATCACCGGTCTCCGCGGGATCGCCGCGTCAGCAGGCATTGTTGTTGCGGCCAGCAGCCTGGGAAAGATCAAATCCTTCATTCAGTATCTCGGCCTCGGCACCCTGATCTTTCCGCTTGATTTACTGCCGCTGCCCTTTCTGCACCGCCTGGGCCTGGCCATCGTCTACGTGTCACTGGTCCTGACGATCTGGTCGGGCTTTGATTATTTTTTCAAATTAAGACGAATCTTTCTTGCCCCGTCAGACAAAAGTTAAAAAGGCCCTTATGGTTTACGCAAGCCCTTAATCTATTGTGCCGACCGGAACAAAATGCCAGCCCCCGAACAAATGAAAGCGAACGACAAACTTTCCATTGTCCAGGCACTCATGCTTGATGGACTCGTAAAAAGGTCAAATCAACAAAATCGCATATAATATAAATTTCAATAAGTTCCGACATGCAAAACGGCTAATTTAGGACTTTTTACGGCTCCATCATGCTTGAGTTTGCGGAAATAACCGGACTCTTTCCGGCCACCAGCTCGCCGAAACGTTACCTGTGGACCGACGCTTTCGGGGTATGCAATTTCCTTGAACTTTACCGGCAGACAGGTGCAGGCCGATACCTGGACCTGTCGGTGGCGCTGGTGGAGCAGGTACATGCAATCCTGGGCCGGTATCGTGACGATGATGAACGGCAGGGCTGGATCAGCGGTCTTGATGAAGACACCGGAAAACTGCATCCGACCCGGGGCGGCTTGCGAATCGGTAAAAAAATGAAGGAACGTGATCCGTCCGAACCTTATGACGAACGGCTGGAATGGGATCGTGACGGGCAATACTATCATTATCTGACAAATGGATGCATGCCCTGAGCCGCCTCAGCCGGGTCACCGGAGAGAAGATCTATAATCAATGGGCCATAGAACTCGCACAAACGGCCCATGTGCGATTCACCTATATCTCGCCTCCTGACGGCAGGAAACGCATGTACTGGAAGATGAGTATTGATCTCAGCCGCCCCCTGGTGACCGCCATGGGACAGCACGACTCCGGACAGAGGTCTGCCGCAAGCTGGCAGGATCATCGCGAGATCAACATGGTCATGCTGGCAACCAGCCTGCTCCCGGACGGATTCCTCAGCCTGTGACCGCTGTCTTTTCGGGAGGATTGAAATGGATTGACAGAGCTGCTTTTTTTTTCACCCTCCGGTAAAGCCACCCTGCCGGCTCGTTTTCTTTGGGCACACAAAAAAAACAAACAAATACATAGACGTATCCAAAATCAGGTAAGACTCTGCCCTGCTCCCCAGGGCCAGGGGTTCTCTTTTTAAAGAGAATAAACCGGAGTATGCACTTGACGCAGGTACACTCTCCATATTATGTCTTGTCCTCGTCAGGAAAAGGGTCGGCCTGAACCTCCGGCTCTCATCAAAACACCAAACAATCCGAGCCGCGGCAACAAGGCTCTTAGCTGATGGAATAGACACGTCATGAACAGCGAAAAAAAAGAAACCAGAACCTGCCAGGTCTGCCACCAAGAAAAGAAAAAAGATGAACTTGTCCCCCCCAACCTGGTCAGGGAAAGTATCCAGCAGTTTATCAAAGGGGAAGTCCGTGGCTGGTCGGACAACGGCGAAATATGTCTCTCCTGTCTCAACTCCTACCGGGCCAAATATGTACAGAGCATCATGGAGAAAGATCTGGGTGAACTGGACAGTCTGGAGCAGGAAGTCGTTCAGAGTATCCATGACAACGATATCCTGTCAGAAAATATCAACGAAGAGTATGAGGAACACTTATGCTTTGGCGACAAGATTGCCGATAAGGTCGCCGCTTTTGGCGGCTCCTGGGCCTTTATCCTCTCGTTCCTCATGTTCATAGCTATCTGGATTGTCGGCAATTCGCTCATACTGGCTAAGCGGCCGTTTGATCCCTACCCCTTTATCCTCCTCAACCTCATGTTATCGCTGGTGGCCGCACTGCAGGCACCGGTGATCATGATGAGCCAGAACAGGCAGGAGAAGCGTGACCGGCTGTGGGCTCAAAACGATTACCAGGTCAACCTCAAGGCGGAGCTGGAGATCAGGATCATCCTTGAAAAACTGGATACGCTGATCCATTACCAGTGGCTCCGGTTCCTTGAGACCCAACAGATCCAGATGGACATGCTGGAAGAAATCAGCAGCAAGTCCAGGAGACGCTAACCCCCGCTTGCCTATCTCTTCCTTGGTTATCTCCCCTGTTATTGCAGCCGAATATCCCGGCCCGGGCAATCTCTTGATCAGCCGGTCATCTTTTTGAGAAACAGGGCATTGTTTTCCGGCTGAGCGATGACCGGATCGGTGGTCAGACAGACCCGGTTCCCGGGATTGGCCCGGTTGGTGGCGCCGCCGTTTTCAAAGTTCATCCGGCGAACGACACACGAAACGGTATCCAGGCCGCGGCCCAGGTATTCTATGCAATCGCCCGTCTCCAGGACATTGCGGGCCTCGATGAGCAGCGCTGCCGCATCGCGGACAATCCCCACCGGCGCCCAGGGCTGCACGATCCGGCTCCGGTCATATAGCATGCTGCCGCCGTCCGGCGGGCCGCTGAAAAAGTTTTCCGTCCGGCCGCGGGTCCCGACCTTGGCCAGCTCGGCGCTGAAACGGCCGGGCAGGACACACGCGCCGGCCTCCCTGCCGGCAACCACCTGTTGTCCGATCCAGTCCAGGGCCGCCCGGTACACCCGTACCACCGAACCTACATAGCCGACCGATTTCATCCGGCCTTCGATCTTCAGGGAATCAACCCCGGCGGCCACGAGAGCCGGCAGCCGGCCGAGCAGACAGAGATCGCGGGAATTAAAGATATAGGTGCCCCGCTCGTCCTCCTTCACCGGAAAATACTGACCAGGCCGTTTTTCCTCGACAAGATGATAGGAATAACGGCAGGGATGAGCGCAGTCGCCTAGGTTGGCGTCCCGGCCGGTGAAATAGTGACTCAGCATGCAGCGCCCGGAATAGGAGATGCAGATAGCGCCGTGGACAAAAAATTCCAGCTCGGTATCCGTGGCCGCCCGGATCTGTTTGATTTCATCCAGCCCCAGCTCCCGGGCCAGGTTGAGACGGCAGACCCCCTGGGAGACCCAGAAGCGGGCACTGGCCAGGTTGGTCACGTTGGCCTGAGTGGAGAGGTGGACAGGCAGGTCCGGCACCGTCTCCCGGGCAATGAGCAAGATGCCCGGGTCGGCGATAATCAGCCCGTCCGCCCCGGCATCCAGCAAAAAACGAAGATAATCGCCCAGGCCCTCCAGGTCGGAGTTATGGGCAAAAATATTGACCGTAACATATCCCTTGACCCCGTGTTCATGGGCATAGACGAGAGCCCGGCGCAAGCCGTTTCCGGTAAAGTTCCCGGCCCTGGCCCTCAGGCTGAAACGCGCACCCCCGAGATACACGGCATCGGCGCCGTAATGGACAGCGGCTACCAGCTTGTCAAAACTGCCGGCAGGAGCCAGAAGTTCAGGGACCAGGGGTTGATTATTATTCATTTTTTTGTTGTGATTCATCGGGTCAAGTCAAGTGACAGCTGGCGCTTGATAGTATCTTGAACCTGAATCCGTGACGTCTTGAGGTGATATCCCAGGCAATACATGGAATTTATTGCATTATTACCAAACAAACGCATCCGGTCTTCACCGCACCGCCCTGCGGGGCAATGCTGCACTCTTACAGGTTTGAGGGAAAGACTATGTTTCGCATCCCCGGTGAACTGTTCCCTTGTTTCTCTGCCGCCGAGCAGCTATAATAATGAAATTATCAGATAATTTTCATCTATCTCCGGCTCGACTGATTTTGATTATAACCGAAAAAGACCATGAAGCTGACAGAAAAATGACTACCCTGACCTGCCTGCTGGCCGGCGATATCGGTGGCACCAAGACCTCCCTCGCCCTGCACAGGGCCGATTCCTGGCCCGGACCGCCGCTGGCTGAAGCAACGTATCGGAACGCCGCCTACGACAGTCCGGCCGCCATGATGAGCGAATTCCTGGCGGCAAACGACAGCCGGCCCGATCATGCCTGCTTCGGCGTTGCCGGCCCGGTGCATGACAACCGGGTCCAACTGACCAATCTGGACTGGTTCATTGACGGCGAGAAGCTGCGACGGCAATTCGGCATGAAATCAGTGAAGCTGGTGAACGACCTGGTCGCCACTGCCATGGGCGCGGTCCATCTCCCTGCAGACAGGCTCAAAACGCTTAATGCCGGCCAACCGGATTCCCGGGGAGTCATCGCGGTCATCGCGCCGGGAACCGGCCTGGGCGAGGCCTTTCTCGTCCGGGACCGGGACCGTCTGCTACCCTGCCCGTCGGAAGGCGGACACGCCTCATTCTCTCCGGAAAATGCCATGCAATCCGCACTGCTGGCATTCATGAGGAGGCGGTACAGGCATGTCAGTGTGGAGCGGGTCTGTTCCGGCCTGGGCCTGCCGGATCTCTACGACTTCCTGAAAACGGCAATTGCCGAACCGCCCTGGCTGGCCGAACGTCTACGCGGGGCCGGGGACCGGACACCGATCATTGTTGAAGCGGCGCTCAAGGCCTTGAATGGTCAGGAGCCCTCCGGTAAACTGGCTGCCGGGACCCTGCATCTCTTTGTTGATATACTGGCGGCCGAGGCCGCGAACCTGACCCTGAAGGTCCTGGCAACCGGCGGGGTGTATATCGGCGGGGGCATCCCGCCGCGTATCCTGCCACTGCTCGAGCCTGATCGTTTTATGGCGCGGTTCCGCCGCGGGGTATATCGGGAGATGCTTGGCCGCATACCGGTTCATGTTATTCTCGAACCTGAAACGGCCCTGCTTGGCGCGGCAGCCTGCGGTTTTTTCCACATCCACAACCAGCCCGCTTAACCGGCCATCTGGCGGCCCCTGGTCCTTTGCCGACCACTCCGCCTTCCGCACAACGGCTACAATCGAACCAGTTCCACCTCGCCCCAGGCCCCGATCTGCTGATCCCGAATAATGACGGCGCCCGAGACATCGCGCATCTCTTTTACCCCTTCCTGGGCCAGCCCCGGCCGCGTCCTACCTCGTTGCCGATCCGTATCGCCGCGGCATGGCGATTGCGCCCGCAACTGCGGCCATGAGCCCCACGCCGGCCGGGGGCCGGCAAGGTCAAAACCCGGCTTATTCACAAAATTGGGGACGCAGCAAAACCGGAAAAGAGCGGCTCAGCTCAAACCGGTTTCTTTTCCTGAGCCGGGCTTGGAGCAGAAGACTTTTTGTCCGGTTTGATCGCCGGTTCCCGCGGAATAAAAAGTCGGCGCAGTTCAGGATTACGAATGACCTCTTGCACAATCTCCGCGCCCCGGGCCAGGAATTTGGAACTCAGCGATTTGCGCATCAGGTTATTGGATGACGACAGGCCGGCGCTTAGGGCCATGTGGAGAATGGCCGCCACAAAAAAGGCCTTGAATGCGCCAAGCCCGAGACCGAGGAGGCGGTCAAACCAGCCAAGCAGGGAAATATCCATAACCAGCTGCAAAACTTTTCCGGTCAGGATCAGGAGAAAGGCGCCGACGACAAAAAGAACCGCAAAACTTATAAAAAAAACTACCTTGGGATTGTCAATAAACCTACCGACATAGGGCATCAGATAATCGCTGTACCGGCCTGCCAGCCAGTAACTGCCGATCAGGGCCAGTAAGGAGGCAAGCTGGCGCATAAAACCGATCCAGACCCCGCGAATGATAAAAACAAGAAAAATCAGAGCAACAATAACGTCGAATGAGGTAATATCACAGAGAGAGATCATTTGCTTACGATAGGATAAATGGCTAAGAGGGATTCAGTTGACTTTATTTTTTTCATTATACTTCACCGGTCGGAGATGACAAGACAATGTCTGGCCGCCGCCAGCCGGCCGTTTTCCCTGTCATCATTTTTTACCAAGGCGGATACGCTGCTCCCCGGCCTGACTGTCCGCTATTGCAGGTACGACTCCCCTTCGCCATCCTGCCTGGCTCTGATCGACCTGGCCGGTCTGGCGGAAAAGCTGAAAGACGAGGCTGAACGGCAAGTCCTGCTCGGCCTGCTCTCTGAACGGGAGAAAGCGCTTTTTGCCACCTATACCTATGCCAAACGACAAGGCGAGTGGCTAGGCGGCAGATTGGCCTGCAAGTATGCGATACTCCGCCTGCACGGCAGGATAAACGCCCCGGCAGCTAAAGGGATTGCGGCCATCTCGATTCTGCCGGCCACGACCGGGCGGCCGGAACTGATCCACCATGGCGGTCACGGGGCCGGGCCGGGCATCTCCATCTCTCACAGCAGCGGCTATGCCGTCGCCATAGCCGCCCGGGCGCAACGGTGCGGCATCGATATCCAGAAAATCAGCAAAAAAATCATCCAGGTACAGTCCCGTTTCACGGCAGCCGGCGAGCTTGACTGCCTGCGGCGCTGTGCGCAGGGGCTGGGAGAAACGGAACGTCTCACCCTGCTCTGGTCCGCCAAGGAGGCCCTCAAGAAGGCGCTGCTGCACGATCAACCGACTGTTTTCCACGGCCTTTCCCTGCACAGCCTGCACCAAGATCATTTTTTTTCACTCCGGTTGAATTATCCGGGCGACGGGGCACAGCCGGCCATGATTACCGCAGCCAAGCTGGATCGTTTCATGCTGGCCTTTTACCCCGGGCAGGGGCATCATGCCTGAACTCCCGGAAGTCGAAGTTACGCGCCGGGGACTGCGGCCGCACCTTGTCGGCAGCACCATCCAGAGCGTCCACTGGAGCAACAAACGGCTCCGCTCCCCCATGCCGCGGAAATTCCTCGACCTCTACATCCGGGACGGCCGGGTGGCCGCCATCGACCGGCGGGCGAAATACCTGTTGCTCAGAATGACCAACAAGAGCGTTCTCCTCGTTCATCTCGGCATGAGCGGGAACCTCGGCCTTTTTCCGGCAGCCGGCCCCCGGGCCCGGCACGATCACCTTTGCCTGCTGCTGGACAACGGCCTGGAACTGCGCTTTAACGACGCCCGCCGCTTCGGCGCCGTCTATGTCTGGCCGCCGCAGCAGGCGGCAGCCCTGGAGAATGAATTTTCAGCCCGGCTCGGCCCGGAGCCCTTCAGCGATGAATTTAATGCCGACTGGCTGTGGCGCCGGGCCCGGGGGAAAAAACAGGCTGTAAAAAATTTTCTTATGGATTCACGGATGGTGGCGGGGATCGGCAACATCTACGCCAGCGAAATCCTCTTTGCCGCCGGCATTCATCCGCAGACACCTGTTCGCATGATGAAAAAAGCCGCCTGGCAGAACGTTACCGCCTCGTGCCGGGCGCTCCTCGCCCAGGCCATCAAGGCGGGCGGCTCAACCATCTCCGACTTTCTCGGCGCCGACGGTGAACCGGGATATTTTCAGTTGCAGTTCAAGGTGTACGGCCGGGCCGGTGCAGGATGCAAACAGTGCGGGCAAGAGGTAAAAAAAATAGTGTTCGGCGGCCGGGCGACTTATTTCTGTCCGGTCTGCCAGCCCTTGCACAAAAGACGTAACGACTCCGGGTAATGACTTGGCGACGCGGTCGCCGAAGCAGCTTGGCCATCGTATTGACATACAATTTAACATACAGTAGAATATTTATTTTGCAGCCGCTGGCAGGCGGGCAAAGGTGAAACCGAATAAAGTGAAAACAAAGCGTTCTGCAGATTGGTGATTGTATGGCAAAAAAGATGGAAACAAATCCCGCATTCAGCGCCGAAGTCATGGCCGAGCCGGGGGGCGAGCATTTAAACAGTTGTTTTTCCTGCGGTGCCTGTTCCGGGATCTGTCCGGTGAGTCAGGCTATTCCCGAGTTTGATCCCCGCAGGATCATCCACATGATCCGCATGGGCCTGTCTGAGCGTCTGCTGTCATCGGACCTGCTCTGGTACTGCTCCGGTTGCCGGAGTTGCGTGCCGGTCTGTCCTCAGGAAGTCGGTTTTGCCGATATTATCGGGGCCGTTGCCAAGCTGGCGCTCAAAAATGGTTATGTGACCCGCGAACAGCTGGTTGCCAAAGGCAAGGCGGCCGAGGTACAACGCGACCTCTGCGTTTCCTGCCTGACCTGTGTCCGGGTCTGCCCCTGGAGTATCCCGAAAATCGACGGCAACGGCGTTGCCGTTATTGAGGTCGAAACATGCCGGGCCTGCGGCATCTGCGTGGCAGAGTGTCCCGCCCAGGCCATTGTTCTGAAGGAATCCGAGGACGAGCGTTTGCTCGCTGCCTGCGGTATGCCATAAATCAGTGGAGATGCGGATGAGTTTTACTCCCGATATCAGGTTGTTCAGTTGCCATTACACGTCCCAGCAAAGTTGCGCCGGCGAGGGCCGGGAACTGCAGGAACTGGGCTTTCCGGAAAATGTCCGGCTTTCCCGGGTGAACTGCACCGGCAAGCTTGAGGAAATAACACTGCTGAAAGCATTTGAAGACGGAGCGGACGGCGTCTATGTCGTCGGCTGCCCGACGGATTCCTGCCATAACCTGCTGGGCAGCCAGCGGGCGGCCAAACGGGTCGAAGCGGTCAGGCAGGCCCTGGGCGAGATGGACGTGGAGCCGGACCGGATCCGGATGTATCATTTGCCGCGCGGCTTGCATCCGGAATTCATCGACGCGGCCCGGGAAATGAATCAACGAATTCAGGAGATGGGGCCCAGCCCCTTCTGATCCATCTGGATTCGTGACGGCTTGCATCCGCACCGTTCCCGAACGCTCACGGGTTCAGAATTATTTATTGACATGGTCGGCCGCGCACGGGGCCACCACTTGAAACTCGACAGGAGTTCGACATGATTGTCGCTGAACGAAAACCTTTGGCAGAGATCCTTGAAATGGTCAAGGACTGTAAAAAAATTCTCGTCCTGGCCTGCCGGGGATGCGTTACCGTCTGTTCGGCCGGCGGTGAGCGTGAAGCTGAGATTCTCGCCTCCCTGGTCCGCCTGGGCCTGAAAAAAAACGGCTGCCGGGCCGAGGTCATTGAGGGCTCGCTGGTCCGTCAGTGCGACAAGGAATACATTGACGCCATCGACGAGTGGCAGGGCCGGTACGACGCCATCCTGTCAACGGCCTGCGGAGTCGGTGTCAACTTTATTGCCAATCTCCGGCCCACGGACAATGTCTATCCGGCGCTGAACACCACCTTTTTCGGGGGATCCGCCGAACAGGGCGTCTGGAGCGAACAGTGCGCGGGCTGCGGCAACTGTGTACTGCATTTGACCGGCGGGCTCTGTCCGGTTGCCCGTTGCGCGAAAAGCCTGATGAATGGTCCCTGCGGCGGCTCGGTCGACGGCCATTGCGAAATCAATCCATCCGTGGACTGCGTCTGGCAGATGATTTATGATCGCATGGGCCGCCTTGACCGCCAACAGGAACTGACGGCCGCCGCGCCGATCCGGGACTGGTCTACCGCCGGCCATGGCGGTCCCCGCAAACGGATTCGCGGAGACCTGACCGTCTGAGCGGCGCCGGCCCGGCAGCTCTGCTCATATTGTCTTCTGCCCCGACAAATTTAAATGCATCCCGCAATGCCCCCTGAACTGTCGCTGCGGGATGCGCAGCATGCCATTCTTGATCGAATCACTCTCCTTGACCCGGAAAACATTCCCCTGTCCCTTGCCCTTGGCCGAATATCCGCCGTTTCCCTGAAAAGCACTGTTCCCAAACCTGCCTTTGATCAGTCGACCAGGGACGGTTATGCCGTGGCTGCGGTACCGGCAAGCGGCCCCGGCAGGAACGACCTTGTCTCCTTCCGCCTGGCCGGAGAGATGGCGGCCGGCGACCTTGACCGGCTTACCGTGCGCCGAGGCGAGGCCGTCATGATCATGACCGGCGCCATGCTGCCCGCCGGTACGAAACACGTCGTTCCCTTCGAAGCCTGCCGGGAAGAGCGGGGACGGGTTGAAATACCGGCAGCGGCGTTCAGCGAACCCTGCCGGTTTATCAGAAAACGCGGCAACACCCTGAAGGCCGGCAAGGTGCTTGTGCCGCAAGGCCGCTCTGTCCGGCCCGACCATCTTTTTTCCCTGGGCGAAAATAATTATACATCCCTGCCGGTATTCCGCCCCCCCCGGGTGACCGTGTTATGCACGGGCAGCGAACTGGTGGTGCCGGGAACACGGGCGCGCCGGGGGCAGAAAATCTCGGGCAACAGCCTCCTGCTTGGCGGCCTGCTGGCCGAATGCGGGGCCGAGTCGTTTGATCAAGGAACGGTTCGCGACCAGGTGGACGATATCGCCGGGGCACTGGCCGCCTGCCTGGCCGCTCAACCGCAGCTCATCCTGACCACCGGCGGCATGGGACCGGGCAAGTATGACCTGATGGAGCAGGTCGTTGACCGGCTGGGCGGCATTATCATCTATCGCGCGCTGCAGGTCCGCCCCGGCCGGGCAACGCTTTTCGCCTTGCTTGGCAACGTTCCCCTGTTTGCCCTGCCCGGCCCGCCGCCGGCAGTCCGCCTCCTCTTTCACGAACTGGTTGCCCCGGCCCTGCGGAAGATGCAGGGATGGTGCCGGGTCTATCCCCGGCCGGTCAGGGCACGCCTGACCCGCGCCGTGCAGGTAAAAAAACGCGGTCGCCTGAACCTGAAAGGGGCCGTCCTGTCCCTGGAAAAGGGCATCCTGCAAGCCAGGCCGGCAGCAGCGACGGAAGCCATGAACGGAATATTGCTGCTGCCGGCACACAGCCGCCGCTTTGAGAAGGGCACCGCAGTGACGGCGCATCTCGTCGGCCGGGCAGCGACGTTATTTTAGCGCTCCGACGGCGGCGCCTTGATTATCTGCAAAAAAACGTTATTTTGTAAAAGTCGACTCCCGGAACATAAGTGATCACCAAGCAACAAAGACGGAAAGCGTCCATGACAACCAGAGAACTTGTCCTCGGCAGGGAACGTATTCACAGCAGAGTCATAGAACTGGGCAAACTGATCACTGCCGATTACAGCGGCAAGAACCTGGTGATGATCGGTGTCCTGAACGGCGCGTTTATCTTTCTGGCCGACCTGGTCCGCGCGGTGACCACGGCCCATGAGATCGATTTCATCAAGGTCGCCAGCTATGGTGACAGCGCCTCATCGACCGGGACGATCCGCCTGCTCAAGGACGTGGAGATCGACGTGGCCGGCAAGGACATCCTGCTGGTTGAAGATATTGTCGACAGCGGCCGAACCCTGGCCTGGCTGGCCGATAACTTTGCCCGGAAACAGGCCGCTTCCGTCCGGGTCTGCGCCCTGATCGACAAGCGGGAGCGGCGGGAGACAGAGGTCGGGATTGATTACACGGGTTTTGTTCTCGAACAGGGATTCCTGGTCGGTTACGGCCTTGATTACGCGCAGCAGTACCGCCATCTCCCGGAAATTTTCGCCCTGATTTTTTGCACGGCCCCCGGCCGGCGATAAAGATCAAGGCCGAAAAAAAAAGTGCTCCTATGCCAAGCTCAGCTTGACGAACTGGATTCCCGCCTGCGCGGGAATGACGGTGTGATGAAAATTCAGAGTTTTTACGAGTCCATCAGGCGTAATGTCCCCTCAATTTATTGGCTACTGTTTCCATAATCTCAGATGTCGGCAGCGTACGGTGAGTCCGTAGC
>VAPK010011675.1_pt1 | contig 20644 bp, 20 predicted proteins | sample 3395031 | NCBI WGS metagenome assembly VAPK01 (sample SAMN08290443, study PRJNA428436) | hydrothermal vent metagenome | isolation source: Deep-sea hydrothermal vent chimney 1 | place: Pacific Ocean: Juan De Fuca Ridge
GTATGGATTTCCTTTACGGATAAACAACGGATTAAAATCATTAACCACAGGAGTAAGTTGCAATATACCAGGTAATTTAATCGATTTTTTCAAATTTAATCGCATAAACTTCCCCCTTATCGGGCGATATCTTATACTTAATTCTGGATTGATATTTGTATAAGAATTTTTAAACTCCCGATCATTTTCTAAACCAAAATTCTGAAATTGATCTATGATGACAGCTCCTACTGCAAAAGTGAATTTTTCATTATCATATTTATATCTCAACCTGCCTGAAAGATCTGTATTATTGTAATACTGACTATAAATCAATGGGGTTTGCACCACATCATTCACAAATTTAATTTGATCAACATCATCATCAGATGTATTATAATTAACGGAAGTTCGCAATTCAATATAATGCTTGTCAGCCAGAGGCTCTGTATAATCAAAACTCAACTTAAGTCCTAAATTATCAACATCCTGATCTCTTGATATCTCTTCCTTGTTCTCAAATGCCTCATCCGGGGTTGAGATATTAAATTTATTGAACTGATTGTTATTGCTTTTAGATTTGCTTTTAGAAGCATTAAAACTACCCCATGTAGAAATGTTTCGCTTACTTTTATCATTAAATCTTTTGTTGTACTCAAAAGAAAGCTCCCCTGAATTATTGTCGTTTTCACTGTCGGAATTTCCAATACTTTGTAAATCCAGTTCATCCTCTCCATTAAATTTATCCAGAGTACTTAAACTATTTCCTTTGTTGTTTGCTCTTCTTACATTTCCTCTCAATTCAAAAGAACTCAACTTATTGGAATGATCTCTATAACTAAAATTTAATTTGTGATTATTACCTATACTTTCACTTTTACTATGACTTTCAGATCGAATTTCAAGATCTTCAATAAACTCAGTACGTGTTGTATACACATCACCAGAGGTGTTTTTTGTGTAGTTGTAAAAATAATCTGCGTTTAAATTTTGCTTCTTCTTAATTTCGTAACCCAGGTTCAATCCTCCTACCCCTGTTGTCACAAAACCAGATTTTATTCCATTAGAACCCCTAAAAAATGCCCTGCCTCCTGTGTCAAAGTTCATGATCTCAGAGATATCTGAACCAGTAGTATTTACGTTATTGAATTTACCAATGATAGACGCTTGCAGTTTAGAAGAAAAACGATTATAACTTAAACTGGTTAAATACCTGTCATCTGTACCATATCCACCCTGCGCTTTTCCAAAGTCATTTACTTTTTTATTATCTTTCAACTTAAGATTTATAACTTTCTTTCGTTCAGAATCATTCACCCCTGATACCCTTGCCTTTTCACTTTGCTCATCGATTACTTCAATACTTTTAATTGCATCAGCTGATAAATTCTTTGTTGCAATTGTAGGATCACCACTAAAAAATTCTTTCCCATCTACATAAACTTTACCAACATCTTCTCCCTGTGCAGTAATTTTACCAGAAGCATCAACTTCAATTCCAGGTAATTTTTTTAGCAGATCTTCTACCGAGTCATCTGTCCTGACTTTAAATGCTTTTGTATTATAAGCAACCGTATCTTTTTTAATGGTTACAGGTGTTATTGCCTTTACAACAATTTCATCCAGCTCATTTGCCTCTTCTAAAATAATGACACCCAAATCAATAGGTTCTTTTCTAAACTCGATAATTTTCTGATAGGTTTTGTATCCGATCAAATTTATTTGAAATATCCTTTCTCCTTCAGATATATTCTTTAATTCAAATTTCCCATGTTTATCAACACTTGCATAACTGATCAAAATTGAATCTATCGGATTTATCACAGCAACAGCTGCAAATTCCATTGGATGCTTATCCTTATCCACTACCTTTCCGGTAATACTTTGTGCTCTGTTTATAATTGGTGCGAGGAGAAATATAAATAAAATTAATTTATAATGAATGGCCTTATTCATGTAGTTTTTTTATGATGATTTATTGAGTTTTCCACCCAAAATATGACTGTGCAAATTTGAAATAGTTTAATTATATAAATCACAATTATTTGTTAATTATTTTATTTAAAACCTAATTTTACACAAAGTTTTTTCTAATAAATTTAGATTTTGTTTTTTGGTATATTTTGATTTGAAATGGATGATTTTTGACTCTCTAGTTAGATAATTTTCACGTAATTTGTTTATTAATAATGGATATTATCAATATTTTAAACACTGTACTTTAAAATTAAAAAATATGAAGATGAAAAATTATTCAAAACCACAATTGACGTGGTTAGTAATATTAAGAGTTGCTATTGGATGGCATTTTTTATTTGAAGGACTTACTAAGATTTCAAACCCGAACTGGACGAGCTATTTATATTTAATGGATTCAAAAGGGGTACTTGAAAATATTTTTAAATCTTTAGCTGAAAATGAACAAAGTTTAATTTTTGTTGATTACTTAAACATCTGGGGATTGATTTTAATCGGCCTGTTTTTGATGCTTGGATTATTTAGCAGGCAGGCAATCATTGCTGCAATTACCTTATTATCATTATATTATTTATCACATCCACCATTTTTTGGTCTTGATTATATATTGCCTTCAACGGGTAGCTATTGGATTATTGATAAAACATTGATTGAAATATTTGCATTGGCTGTACTACTTGTATTTCCAATAAGTAAAGAAATTGGCTTAGATAGATTTATTATAAAAAACAAATAAAATAAAGGCATATGGAAAGAAGAGAAGTACTTAAAAGTCTGGCTACCATGCCACTTGTTGGAGCATTATTTTATGGCTGGTACAAAAAAAAGCAAATAGACAGTTTGATTTTAGAAAATAAAAAGAAAGAAGTTGAACTTAGTGCTTACAACCCTATTGTTGACAAAAATGTTTCCGGAAATAAAACAATTAATATTGGAATTATTGGTGTTGGAATAAGAGGAACCCAGCTTTTGAGAGGAGCAGGTTTCATTCATCCATCTTTGGTAGAAGAATGGAAAAAAAGTGAGGAGAAAAATCCCAATGACCATCGATATAAAGAATATCTGGAACAGGAAGATCTAAATATCAGACTTACCGGAGTATGTGACATTTATGATATACGAGCAGAAAAAGCTATGGAATCGGGAGCAAATATCCATCGTGGTGGATTTGATGCTGAAATGACAGATGCCCCGGTTCGATATAGAACATACAAAGAAATGCTTGCGTCAAAGGATATTGATGCGGTAATTATTGCTGCTCCAGACCACTGGCACGGTACACTTACAATTGAAGCTGCCAAAGCAGGAAAACATGTTTATTGTGAAAAACCAATGACGTGGACAGTACCAGAAACATATGAAGTAGTAAAGGCTGTAAAAGAAAATAAAATTGCCTTTCAGTTAGGACATCAAAACAGACAAAATGATAGTTATTTCAAAGCCAAAGAAGCCTTTGAAAAAGGTGCTATTGGCAAGGTGAATTTAATAGAAGTAACTACCAACCGAAACAGTCCGAATGGTGCATGGGTATATCCTATTGATAAAGAAGCAAATGAGCAAAATATTGACTGGAAACAATTTATCGGGCCTGCACCTGATCATGCATTTAGTTTAGAAAGATTTTTTAGATGGCGTTGCTGGTGGGATTACAGCACCGGACTTTCCGGGGATCTTTTTACCCATGATTACGATGCTATGAATCAGATACTGGATCTTGGCATTCCTCACTCTGTGGTTTCCTCAGGAGGGATCTATTTTTATAAAGATGGCCGAACTGTACCAGATGTTTTAAATACGGTTCTAGAGTATCCTGAAAAAGACCTTTCACTTATTTACAGTGCTTCTTTAGCAAGTAACAAAAGTAGAGGAAGAGCAATCATGGGGCATGATGGCTATATGGATGTTGGAGGTAGTTTAAAAATTTATGCAGACAGGAACTCCACAAAATACAAAGAAGACATTAAAAATAACCTGATAGATCCAAAAGTTCCCATTTACTCCTATGCTCCCGGGCAGAAAAAAGTGGATGCTGTAACTTCGGCAACCGAGCAATATTTTGCGAGCAGAGGTTTGCTTTATTCCTATCAGGGAACGAAGCGTGTAAGTACTACCCATTTGCATATCAAAGACTGGATCAATGCAATCAGAACCAATACACAACCGGCTTGTAATATTGATTTTGGTTTTGAAGAGGCAATTACAGCACATATGGGAACCATTGCTTATCGTGAGCAAAGAAAAGTTTTTTGGGACGCTGATAAGCAGAAGATTGTATAATAAATAATGTTACCACAATGGTTGCTACAAGAAAATCGCAATCAATTGTTTATCAATTAATTGCGATTTACACTAGTGACCCCGACAGGATTCAAACCTGTAACCCTCAGAGCCGAAATCTGATATTCTATTCAGTTGAACTACGGGGCCCTTTTATATTATATTTATTCGAAATTTGATTTATCCGAATATCATTCTCACAAATCCCGATAATTATCGGGAGGAAATCTTATTATTTTTTAACAATTCAGGTTAAGAAAGCAACTCCTTAACTGCCATTGAAATAGCTTTTCCATCTGCTTTTCCGGCAAGTTGTTTAGATGCCATTCCCATCACCTTACCCATATCTTTCATGGAGCTTGCACCGGTTTTCGTAACAATTTCAGCAATTATTGATTTCAGTTCTTCCTCTCCCATTTGAGCCGGTAAAAACTGCTCTAAAACTTTTGCTTGTGCTTTTTCCGGTTCTGACAAATCACTCCTGTTCTGTTCATCAAAAATAGCAGCACTATCTTTTCTTTGTTTTACCAGTTTCTGAATAATTTTTAATTCTTCCTCTTCACTCAATTCCACTCCACTTCCACTAGTATTCGCTAATAAAAAAGCTGATTTCAAAGCTCTTAATGATTCTAAAGCAACTTTATCTTTCGACTTCATCGCTGCTTTCATCTGCTCCATTACTTGTTTTTGCAAACTCATATCTAAATTGGTTTAAGGCTTGCAAATATAATAAAAAGTATGCACGACCTGTATCTTTAATCTCATTTTTTAAAATCAGTAATTTCTCTTGTAATTTTGTAAACCAATTCATTTTCAAAACCACGATACAATAAAAAATTAGTTATTTTATGACTTTTTTTATACACATTCTTTTCTGTTATTGTATCTCTCTTTTTGATTGCAATCTCTTTTAAAACTTCCAAATATTCATCTGGATCAATCTCTTTTAATCCTTCTTTGATATTATAATCTGAAATATCTTTAAATCTTAATTCACGAACAATACGTTGTTTTCCCCATTTTTTTATTCTGAATTTCCCTCTAACATAACTTTTGGTAAACCTTTCTTCATTTAAAAAATTCTGTTCTATTAAATGCAATATAATCAATTCTTTAGCATCCGAAATCATATGCATCTCGTTCAGTTTTTTCTCTACTTCCTGATGACATCTATCCTGATAAACACAATAATTTTCTAACTTTTTTTGTGCTTCTTCAACTGTATATGTTAACCTTTTGCTTTTCATGGTATAAAAGAGATAGCAAAAGTACTCTTCGCTGATTATTAACCAAACTAATCCTGTATTATTATGCTGAAGTATGTCTTTTTTTTAGTTTTAAATATTGTTATGAGTTCCCTCTATGCACAAATAACAATTGCAAATCAAAGTTTTGAAACCACAAATGAGAACTGGAATTTCACCACCTCTACTCCACCATGTTCCTCAGGTGATGATTCATGGAATTACCATGTTTCACTTGAAAATATTTATCCAAGTGACGGACTTCAGTTTTGGGGTGTACGTGATTTAAATGGTGATTGTGGCGGGTCTGACTTTGAATCCTTAACCTTTTCAAACATCAATATTTCTGAATATAGAGATGTGGTTTTAAGTTTTGATTATAATGCCTTTGAACTGGATAATGGAGATGATATTAAATTTGAAGTTTTCTTAGATGATGTTAGTCAGGGGGAAGTAATTATTTTTGAAGGTAATTCAAATTTATCAACGAATGGCTGGGAAACAGCCACAATTTATATTCCAAACACATCCTCACTAATCAAACTTATTATTTCTATCAAACAAAATGGAAATGATGATTATCTCGGAATTGATCATGTTTTACTTACCGGCAATCAAATAACTTATTGCTCTGAATTGATGATATCTGAATATATAGAAGGCACTTCCATTGATAATCATAGAAACAACTATATTGAGATTTACAATCCGACAGGACAAAACATGGAACTTGATGGATATAATCTTACAAAATATACCAACGATAATTTAAGCCCCACTAGCCAGATTCCCCTTACTGGAAGCATAACTGCTTATGGCACTTATGTGATTGAAGATCTAACTGAAAATTTAGGTATTGATGCTGATATCTCATCCAACAGCTCTGTAATGGATTTTAACGGAAATGACAAAATAGTCTTACGTAAAAATGAAGAAATTATCGATATCATAGGAGTAATTGGTAGCAATGATATTTTTGCGGAAGATATAGATTTACGAAGAAAAAGTTTTGTTCAGGGTCCGAATAGTCAATATAATGAAAACGAGTGGGATATTTATGGATTGGAAGACACCACTAACTTAAATTCTCATACATCCACTTGTAGCGGTAATATTCCTGAAATTGAAGTAACTGGGAATTTATATAATATTGTAGATGGCAGTTTAACAACAAACACCCTAAACAATACTTATTTTGGAAGCATCGATCCTGCATCCACCGATGGAATTACAAAATCCTTCACAATAAAAAATATCGGGAATGCAAATCTGGATATCTCTACTATAAATATTGTAGGCTCCAATACATCCAATTTCATTTTAAATAATAGTACTCCAATATCTATTTCACCAAATGACAGTATCACATTTGAGATCAACTTTAAACCTCTTTCAAAGGGAATTAAAACTGCAATGCTTACCATTGCCAACAATGATGCATCTGAAAACCCTTTTAGCTTTGTCATTAAAGGAGAAGGAAGTGGGGTAACCAATAGTCCGTTAATGATCACCCAATATTACGAAGGAGATGGTAATAATAAATGGCTGGAAATTACAAACATCAGTGATTCTGCCACACAGGAAAATGTTTATTTTCTTGCACTCTTCAGAAATGAAGATGCTAACAATCCTATCGGCATAAAACCTTCCGTCAAGAAAGTGATTCCTGGTTTAATTGCTGGAGAAACCATTAAATATAGTGCAAGTGTGAATGTAAACACCCCCGAATATGCTATTGATGGAACTGAAGTGAAAACAAATATCTGCACTTTTGATGGCAATGACATCATCATTATTTCAACTACTGACGACACAAGCTGCTGGGTAAATAAAACAGACATTATTGGCAATAGTAATAATTGGGGCAGTAACATTTGCTTTGTAAGAAAATACGGTTGCGAAACTGTAGAACCTTCCACTGGTTTTAAGGAGGAAGACTGGCTGACCTTTGATATTTTTGAAGTAAATACAGCTCCCGTAGGACTTAACAAAAGAGTTGGTGAGCATTATGTTGGATCAACAATATTTGACAGTTCTGGCACATGGAATAATGGTTTACCCGATATTTATAGAAATGTTTTTATCAATGCAAACTATAATACGATATTGAATGGTAATTTAGATGTATGCAATATCATAATCAATGAAAATATGACTTTGGAAGTAGGTGCTGATAATTACCTCTCCGTTAAAAATGATCTGACTATAAATGGGATACTTGAGATACTCCATCAGGGATCGGTAATAATGACGAATAATGCAGGTACTGTAACCACTAATGGAACTACAAATATTCATAAAACAACAACAGAAATAAAACCAAATGATTACACCTATTGGTCGTCACCTGTTAAAAATGCTCATTTAGCAAATGTATTTGCAGCTTCTCCCCAAAATTCGTTTTACACCTTTACAACAGAAAATTATATTGATGCTGATAATGATAGTAACGATGATGATGCAAATGCCTGGCAAATTGCAAATGGCACTATGGAAATAGGTAAAGGATATACAGCTATGGCACCAAATATCTCTCCATTTATAGATACCCAATCTGTTATTTTTAATGGTGAAATTAACAATGGTATTATTTCCATTCCAGTTCAATTAAGTGGTAATGCAAATAATGAAGATGATGACTGGAACCTTATCGGAAATCCTTACCCGTCAGCAATAAGTGTTGATTCATTGATAAATTACCAAACTAATAAAACAATGCTAAGTGGTTCTATATATTTTTGGACACACAGTACAGCTGCCGATAGCACACAAAAATATTGTGCAGATGATTATGCAATGTATACCGTTGGTACCGGAGGAATAGCGGCATATTCTAATGGTTCCATTCCTACTGGTTATATAGCAAGCTGCCAGGGGTTTTTCGTAGAGGCAAAGCAGCAAGGAAACATTGAATTCAGCAATAGCATGAGAGTTAAAACAGATAATAATAATTTTTTCAAATCAGACCAGCTAAAAGCACCAAATACAAAGGAGAAAGATAAAATATGGCTCAATCTTTACAATGATCAGGGCGCTTTTAGTCAGATATTAATTGGATTTATTGACGGAGCCTCTGCTTCCTATGAACCAAATTATGATGGTTTACGTTTCGATACAAATAATTTTATTTCTTTCTATTCCTTTGCGGAGGAACATAAACTTGCAATTCAAGGATTACCTCCCTTTCGGGGAGATGAAATTATTCCTTTGGGGTTAAGTTCAAACATTGAAGAAGAAATAGAACTAAAGATCCAACTATCACAGATCAGCGGTACATTAAAAAAACAGGACATTTACTTACTGGACAAAGAATTAAATAAATTACACCTTTTGAACAAAGAAGCATATTCTTTCAAAGTACAAAGTAATACGAAAATTCAAAACAGATTTAGCTTACAATTTAATAATGCCATTTTAAACAATGATGACATTGTTGAAAATAAATCAGGATCTGACAAACTGATTGTCTGCAATAACACACAACAATTACAAATTTCTACCAACCATAAAAGTTCAATTGCTTCTCTTGAAATATATGACCTTCTTGGCCGTAGAATCTACCAGAACAATGTAAGCAATTCAGTAATAATTGTATCAAAAAACATTTTCAATAGTACAGGCATATATATAATCAAAGTACATTTAGCCAATGCAAATGTGCTGGTTAAAAAAATTATCCCATAAAAAAAGCCCGCTTAAAAGCGGGCTTTTTTTGTGATATATATTTACCTTATTACTTTATTATTTTTATCATAAAATTTATAATCTAAATAAAGGAAAGCTTCTCTTGGTATAATTTTGATCCACTTTTTGTATTTCAAAAACCATTGCATTTGAATGGAGTTGAGACCTTTTGTTAGATGGGAAGCTACAAATGTATGTACATGAAGTACAACATCTTTTTTATTACTTTCCAATATCTTTTTCAGATCATATTCAATTTTATCAATTAAAACGATAGGTGCTTCTACCTCTCCGTTTTTGTTAGGATTTTCCTCTTTCGTTTTGATATTCCGTTCTGGTCGAACTCTTTGACGAGTAATTTGAATCAATCCAAATTTACTTGGAGGTAAAACTTTGTGTTTCGTTCTTGACATCTTCATTTCCTCTCTCATAAAATCGTAGAGTCTTTTTCTATGTTCTGCAGCATGCATATCAATAAAATCAACTACTATGATTCCTCCCATATCTCTTAATTGTAATTGACGTGCAATTTCTGAAGCCGCAATCAAATTCACTTCTAGCGCAGTGTCAGCCTGTGAATTTGCTCGATTAGAACGATTTCCACTATTCACATCAATAACGTGCAATGCTTCGGTATGTTCAATTACCAAATATGCACCCTTCTTCATTGAAACTGTTTTCCCAAAAGAGGCTTTTATTTGTTTTTCAATACTATAAAAATCAAAAATAGGAACTCTAGAAGTGTATAGTTTTGCTATGGAACTTTTATCCGGAGCAATCCGATCCAGATACTCAACAATTTCTTGATGTAATGATGGGTCGTTTGTAATAATACTACTGAATGATTCATCAAAAATATCTCTTAAAATTGAAGAAGCTCTGTTTAATTCTGAAAGAACTTTTTTAGGAGCTTGTGCCTTAGGTAATTGCTTACACATATTCACCCAACGCTGCAAAGAGTTTTGTAAATCGCGATCTAACTCTGCGACTTTAATATCTTTAGCAACAGTTCGCAATATCACACCAAAACCTTTTGGTTTGATACTTTGTGCGAGTCTTTTTAATCTTTCCTTTTCTTTGATGCTTGTTATCTTTTGAGATACCGATACACGATCAGAAAAAGGAACTAAAACTAAATATCGACCTGCAATAGATAATTCTGAACTTATTCTTGGACCTTTTGTTGAAATTGGTTCTTTCACTACTTGAACCAAAAGGTTTTGTCCAGATTTTATTGCATCATCAATCTTCCCGTTTTTGTCAATATCTTTTTCAAAATGAAAGTTTTTTAAAGTGTAATCCTTTCTTTTTCCCGAAACAACCTGTTGTGTGTATTTTTTTAAAGATGATAATTGTGGGCCTAAATCATGGTAATGTAGAAATGCATCTTTTTCACTTCCAACATTTACAAATGCTGCATTCAGACCGGATAATGTTTTTTTTACTTTGGCTAAAAATACGTCTCCAACGGAGAATTTATTATCCAAAGTTTCATTGTGTAACTCAACAAGTCTTCCGTCTCTTAATAAGGCAAAATCTATATCAGAGGAATTCGATCTTATTATTAATTCTGTTTTCACTCTGTTATGTTTTGCATCTAACCTTGTATCTATCAAATACAAAGGCAGATAGGTTAATATATTTTTCTATAGGTTATTTTATTATAACCTTAAATTTGTTTTACAACAAATTTTTATGTCAAAGAACTTTTAGTATTGTGAACTCATAAAAGAAAAGAAAATAGGTGACTAATCACCTATTTTTTCTTCTTATGTCTGTTCTGTCTGCTTCTTTTCTTACGCTTATGCGTAGAAATTTTGCTACGTTTTCTTTTTTTACCGCTTGGCATATTAACTAAATTATTTGGTTTTTATTATTTAACTGGTACATTATTTTTCACGCTTTCTACAAAAACTTTTGCAGGTTTAAACGCTGGAATATTGTGGGCCGGAATTTTTATTGTTGTATTTTTTGAAATATTTCTACCAGTTTTTTCAGCTCTTTCTTTTACGATAAAACTTCCAAAACCTCTTAAATAAACATTATTTCCATTATTCAAAGATTCTTTAACTTCAGTCATTAAATCTTCAACTACTCTTAAAACATCAGCTTTTTCTATACCAGATTTTTCTGAAATGCTCGCTACTATCTCTGCTTTTGTCATTTTTAATTATTTATAATATTATGTAATCGTTATTTGAGTCGGCAAATATAATACATTTAATCAATTTCGGAAAGCTAATTGATTAAAATTTAATTAGATAAATTAATTGTACTATTGCAAAATGGAAGGAAATCTACAGTTTTCTAACACATTAATAATGTGGTATTTATTAAATAAACGTGATTTACCGTGGCGTAAAACCAGAGACCCATATTTCATTTGGCTGTCGGAAATTATTTTACAACAAACCAAAATAGCACAGGGTACTTCTTACTATTTGAAATTTATCGACCGTTTTAATGATATTTCTCAACTTGCAAATGCTAGTGAAGAGGAAATTTTAAAACTTTGGCAAGGATTAGGCTATTATTCAAGAGCAAGAAATTTACATCATACCTCTAAATTTATAGATTCACACTTAAAGGGTGTATTTCCCAATGAATATAATGAATTGATAAAATTAAAAGGAATAGGTGATTATACCGCATCCGCAATTCTTTCCATCAGCTTTGAAAAACCTTATGCAACGGTTGATGGAAATGTTTACCGGGTTCTGGCAAGATATTTTGGTATTACTACCGCAATCAATTCCCCGAAAGGGATCAAATATTTTAAAAAACTCGCTCAACTGGTATTGGATCCCAAAGTACCGGGAACACACAATCAGGCAATAATGGAATTTGGTGCTTTGCAATGCAAACCACAAAATCCAGAATGTGACATTTGCCCCCTTCAAGACAGTTGCTATGCCTTGCAAAAAAACATGACCAAAGAATTACCTATCAAGCCTAAGAAAATTAAAATAAAAAACCGGTTTTTCAATTATTTAGTGGTAGATAACAAAGAGCAAATTTTAATTCGCAAGCGAACCGGCAAAGACATATGGAAAAACCTTTACGAATTTCCCTTATATGAATCACCTTCACCAATAAATACTAAGGATCTTATTCATTCTGAAATATTTCAATCCCTTATTGGAAACAAAAAATATACACTCACCATATTTAATAAAGAACCTACTGTGCACAAACTAACCCATCAAAATTTGCATACCACTTTTTGGGTTATTAGGTTAAAAAGCCCGTTAACAAATGGTGTCACCTGGGAAAATATAAATAAATTTGCAGTACCAACTTTAATTCAAAACTTTATTGACAAATATAGAATTACAACATAATATTTTATATTATCTTTGACATAAAAACTACATTTATGGGGAATTCATTAAATAAGGCAATGCTAATAGGTCATTTAGGTGATGAGGTAAAAATGCATTATTTTGAAGGGGGAAATTCAATAGGTCGATTTCCTGTCGCAACGAATGAAACCTACACCAATAAACAAACCAATGAAAAAATCACAACTACCGAATGGCATAATGTTGTGGTAAAGAATAAATTAGCCGAAATTTGCGAAAAATATTTAAGCAAAGGTGACCGAGTATATATTGAAGGCAAGATAAAAACAAGACAATGGGAACAAGATGGCATTAAAAGATACTCAACTGAAATTCATGCAGTTGACATGACTTTTTTAACTACTAAAAAAGATTTGAATCAACAGGATGCTTCATCACCAAAATCTTAAAAAAATAAATGAAATCTTTTATTTTCTTTAAATTATTAATTAAATCATAATTCTTTGGATTCTTCGCTCTCGAGTATTTTATTGATAACACAAATTAACTGGACAGTTCTTTCCGGTGTCATTATGCTGTTTGTTCTATTGGTTTTATCTGCAGTCATTTCTGGTTCTGAAGTTGCTTTTTTCTCTTTGTCAAAATCAGATTTTGATGAAGATATAGAAGCTAATCCAAGTCAGAAACCTGTTCATGATCTGCTTCAAAATCCAAAGAAATTACTTGCCACCATTCTGATATCAAATAATTTTATAAATATCTTATTTATTCTAACCTTCACCTTCGTTGGGAATTATTTTTTTAGTGGAATTACCTCTCCTTTATTAAAATTTTTTATTGAAATTGTACTTGTTACTTTTTTAATATTACTTTTTGGTGAGGTTCTGCCAAAGGTATATGCAAGTAGAAACACAATGAAGTTTGCCATTCGTATGGCGAAACCAATGGTTATCTTAAATTCAGTATTATCTTTTTTAAGCATTCCTTTATTAAATCTTACCAGCCTGGTTGAGAAAAAATTAAGCAAAAAGAAAACTGATTTTTCTGTTGAAGTATTATCACAGGCGCTTGAACTAACCTCCTCTGGCGCTACCACTAAAGAAGAAAAAAAAATTCTACAGGGAATTGTAAATTTCGGAAATACCGAAACTTCACAGGTTATGTGTCCCAGAATGGATTTTTTTGCTCTTTCTGACGATGAGGAATTTACCGTTGTAATTGAAAAAATTGTTGCTGAAGGTCATTCAAGAATTCCTGTTTACAAAGAAAATATTGACAATATTATTGGGGTATTGTACACAAAAGATCTAATCCCACACATCAATAAGAAAAATTACGATTGGAAAAAAATTGTTCGGGAAGCCTTTTTCGTGCCTGAAAATAAAAAACTGGATGACCTGCTAAAGGAATTTCAGGAGATGAAAAATCATCTGGCAATAGTAGTAGATGAATATGGCGGCACCTCTGGCCTGATCACACTGGAGGATATTATTGAGGAAATTGTAGGAGATATATCAGATGAATTTGATCACAATGACATTACCTACACGAAAATAGACAATACAAACTATATTTTTGAAGGTAAAACAACCCTAAAAGATTTTTACAAGGCGCTTCAGATAGAGGATGGGATTCTAGAGGAAAATAAATTTGAGGCAGAAACTCTGGCTGGATTTATTTTAGAACTCACAAGTAAATTCCCAGTAAAAGATCAAATTATTTCCCATCATGGATTTAAATTCAGGATCATGGCTTTAGACAAAAAACGTATCAAAAAAATAAAAGTAACTCTACCAAATTAAGGATGATATGAATTATATCAACATAAAAAATATTATATTTTTTGCGCTTTTAATAAGTATTTTGATGGTATCGTGTAAAGAAGACGTATTACCAAAACCAAAAGCACAATTGCGGCTTGAATACAAAGCACCTCATTATGTATCCAACAATGTAAACTGCCCTTATAGTTTTGAAATTTCAAGTATGGCAAAAATAAAAACAAACGATAAATGCTGGGCAAATATCAATTATCCTGATTTGAATGCAAGCATTAACATCACATATAGGGCTGTTGAGAATAATTTAAAAGAACTTTTTACTGAATCTGAAAAGTTAACATTCAAACATGCAATTAAAGCAGATGGTATAAGCTCCGTTCCATACTCAAATGCATCAAAAAATGTATATGGAGCAATTTACGAGGTTACTGGCAATGCAGCCTCCCTAATTCAGTTTCATGCAACCGATAGTATTAAAAATTTTATCACCGGAGCGGTTTATTTTAATGTACAACCAAATTATGACTCTATTAAGCCAGCCATTAACTATATTCAAAAAGATATCATACATTTGATGGAAACATTAGAGTGGAAATAGTTTTAAATGAAAAAATTGAGAACATACAAATACAGTAAAATAGTTAGATTTTGGCTAACCATTGGCTTAATCATGCTAATTGGTCAGGTTCTTTTAGGTGGTATCACAAGACTTACAGGCTCTGGTCTTTCCATAACAAAATGGGATATTATCACCGGTATTATCCCTCCGTTAGGCAAAGCCCAGTGGAATGAGGTTTTTGAGTTGTACAAACAAACACCTCAATTTCATAAGATCAATTCAGAGTTTACCTTGAAAAATTTCAAAGCTATTTATTTTTGGGAATATTTTCATCGATTGTGGGTTCGCCTTTTAGGCATTATTTTTTTAATTCCTTTTATCTATTTTATCATCAAGAAAAAAATAGACTGGTACCTTATTAAAAGATTGCTTTTGGTGGTGCTTCTTGCTGCTTTAACGGCTTCCGCCGGATGGATCATGGTTATGAGCGGATTAGTGGAAAGACCTTGGGTAAATGCTTATAAATTAACCTTACATTTTATTCTTGCAATATTAACCATTGCTGCTCTCGTGAAAACAATTGCAGATGTATATAATTTTGAAAATAAAAGTAAGACCGACCAGTCTGGTTTTACACTGTTTTTACTGGTCATTACTTTTATTCAATTGATTCTGGCAGGATTGATGTCGGGTATGAAAGCGTCCCTCTATTATCCTACTTGGCCTTCTATGAATGGCAAAGTTATTCCGGATGTTTTGAAACATAGCAGCAACTGGACTTTACATAATCTAACCAATTATGATATTTATGATTTTGCACCGGCATTGATCCAGTTCTCTCATAGACTTATTGCATATATTATCTTGGGTTTGATACTGTTCTATTATTTTAACAAAAGAAACAAAACTTATACAAGAGCAATTAAATGGCTAACAAATACTTACACTCTGGTTCTTTTTCAAGTATTTTTAGGAATACTAACTTTGATCAAATCAAAAACCGGTATCCCAATGCTTTATGCAGTTTTACATCAACTAACCGGATTATTATTCTTTATTAGTTTATTGTTTTTACATTTATCCTTAAGAAGGAAAAAATAAAATGGACATAAAAAAAACTGCCCAAAGGCAGTTTTTCTTTTATTTGTTATAGGTTTGCTAAGCTTTACAACTTCCGTCACATTTACCACTTTTCATACAAGCTGCATCTTTAGGACAAGTATGCATTTTTGCTTCTTTGCAAGATCCATCACAAGCACCACTTTTCATACAGGCTGCATCTTTGGCACAATTATGAGTCATTTCCTTTTTACAGGAACCATCGCATGATTTACCATCTTTTGCACAATTACCTTCACATTTGGCCATGGTACTACTTGCCATTTCCATTTCGGAATCACTAGCTTTACCTGTTACTACAGTATTGTCTGTTGATTTTTTAACCGTTTCAACAGCCTCTTTCTTGTTACTTTCCTCTCCTTTTTTCGCATCATTACATGATACAGCAATTACACTGAAGATAGCAATTGCCAATAATCCTTTGATTAATTTCATTTTTTAATTTTTAGTTAGATTTAATTAATATATCGCAAATAAAGCTAAAATTTTGAAGTAAATCTAAAGAATCATTCATTATTCGATAAATAGCACGTTTATAATACAAAAAAACCTCAAGCTAAAAACTTGAGGATTCATATTTGTTTGAACTTTCAATTATTTAATACCACCTTTGTATTTGAATCTTTGCGCTCCTACAGAAACTTCTGCCATCAAACCTTTGTTAGAATAGGTATAAACAGCAACTCCGTTTTGATAATCTATATTTTTAGAATCAGCCTTATCCCAAGCTACAGCAGAAATCTCACCAGCAAATTTAAACTTCTTATTTGTAAAACGATCCAATGCAGCCTTATTTTCAAATAAGATAAACTCAGAATATTGTTGTCCACCAATTTGTGCGCCAACAGTTGCCTGCATTAATGTTGATTCTCCAATTACAACACCTTTCTCAAAAACCAAACCTTTACCTCCTGCTCCACCAACAACAAAAGCACCTTTCGTAATTTTAGGAAAAATAGCATAACCATAAGCTTTACCAAAAAAACCACCCACTTTTGGATTTGCTTTTGCCATAACCTTTTTTGTAGCGATTACTTCTTTTTGTAGTTTTACATCTTTTGGATAAACTACTTCCATATCAACCCATTTTACAACATCACCTGCTGCTTCTTTCACATCACCAGCAACTTCCTGAGCAGTTTCCTCAACTCCTTCTGCAACATCTTTTGCTGCAGCTTCAACACTTTCAGCTGCTTCTTTAGTCGCATCCACAGCTTTATCAGCTGCATCTTTGGTCGCCTCAACAGCATTATCCAAATCTTTTTTAGCTCCTTTTTTCGTATCATTACATGATACCGCAATTAAACTAACAATAGCAATTGCCAATAAACTTTTTAATAATTTCATTTTATTTGTATTTAGTTGTTATATTTATTGCAAATAAACGGATTTTTTTTGAGAACGCAATGTTTCCAATTCCTTTAATTCACAGCTGAAAAAGATTCAACTTCTTTGCTATGAGTAACTTTGTAAAGGTCTCCACCCGCTATTTTTTGAATTTCATTCTTGATATCTTCTGTTGATAGTTTATTTGCATCAAAAGTTATATTTCCTGACTTATTTTCAAAATTAATATCAGCAAACTTCACACCATCTGTCTTATATAATTTAGATTGTATCAATCTTGCACAACCAATTTCACAGGTCATTCCTTCAATTTCTACTTCAATATTCTTTATGTTTTCCGCAACCTCATTATGATCAGTTGAAATAGCACTATTTTTTGTCTCATTTGATTTCTCACAGGAAGAGAACAACAGCAAAACAACAAACAATATTGAAAAGGAGTTTTTAAATTTCATATGAATAGATTTACGAACAAAGTTAATAATTAAATTTATTTAATCGACTTTTGCAAAGTCAAAATAATTAAATGAATAGTAAACAGTTAAGATGGTTTTATTTATTGCTTCTTTCTTTAATTTGGGGAAGCTCTTTTATATTGATGAAAAAAGCATTGATAGATCTTACTCCGATACAGGTTGGAGCCTTAAGAATGATCTTTACTGCAATTATTTTAATCTCTATAGGTTATAAAAACATACCAAAAATCACTAAAGAACAATGGTATTATATTTTTATAACAGCAATACTTGGCACATTTATCCCTGTTTTTCTTTTTGCATATGCAATTCAAAATATTGACAGCTCCATAGCATCGATATTAAACTCTGTTACACCGTTGAACACTTTAATAACTGGCTCATTATTTTATGGTTTTACTTTTCTGAGAAAACAAGTATTAGGAATTATAATAGGACTGATGGGATCTGTTATTCTCATTTTAAAAGGTGCAGAAGTAAATCCTGATCAAAACTATATGTACGCATCCTTAATTATTATTGCATCTGCCGGGTATTCATTCAATATCAATATTTTAAAAAAGAATTTAAACGACTTAAATGCTCTGGCAATTACTACCGGTAATTTTATTATTCTGATTGTTCCTGCTTTTATCATATTGATGTTTACCGATTTTTTCCATGTAGAAACCATTCAAAATGCAAAAATTTCATTGTACTATCTAGTCCTTTTATCTATATTCGGAACCGCAATGGCCAAAACCTTATTCAATAAACTAGTACAAATTTCTTCTCCAATATTTTCGAGTTCTGTAACATATTTAATTCCGGTAGTTGCAGTTTTCTGGGGAATTTTGGACGGAGAAAAACTATACCTGTCACAATTGCTTTCCGGAGGTCTGATCTTATTTGGAATCTACCTTACCAATAAAGGAAAGTCATAACGATATCAAGCAGTAAATCAAGTATGTTGATAGAGATTTTACAGCGAAAATATATTTTTTCAATTTAATAAAAAAATGTATATTTGCACCCGCCTAAATATTAGGCTTGTTTATTTAAATATTAATAAAGCGAAAAACATAAATTTTATGTATGCAATTGTAGAGATAGCAGGGCAGCAATTTAAAGTAGCAAAAGACCAAAAGGTTTTTGTACATCGTTTGCAGGAAAAGGAAGGATCAAAAGTTTCTTTTGACAATGTTCTTTTAATGGATGATGGTAAAATTACCATAGGCGCCCCAGCTATAAAAGGTGCAGTAGTAACTGCCAAAGTTTTAAGTCACTTAAAAGGTGATAAAGTAATCGTTTTTAAGAAAAAACGAAGAAAGGGTTATATAAAGAAAAATGGTCACAGACAATTTTTAACTGAAATCCAGATCGAAAGTATCTCAACGAAAGCTCCTGCTAAAAAAGCAGCTCCTAAAAAAGAGGAAAAGTCAGTTGCAGATAAAAAAGAAACTGCTAAAAAACCAGTAGCCAAAAAAACTACTGCTAAAAAAGCAGAACCAAAAGGAAAAGTAGAGACCGCTAAAAAAACTGCCACAAAAGAAACTGCTAAAAAACCAGCAGCTAAAAAACCGGCAGCTAAAAAAGAAAGTCCAAAAAAATAATTTAACCATTAAAAATTTAGATCATGGCTCATAAAAAAGGTGTAGGTAGTTCTAAGAACGGTAGAGAATCAGAATCGAAACGATTAGGCGTAAAGATATTTGGTGGACAAGGTGCTATTGCTGGCAATATTTTAGTTCGTCAAAGAGGAACCAAACATCACCCGGGTGAAAATGTATATATGGGAAAAGACCATACTTTGCATGCACAGGTTGATGGTATTGTAAAATTTACAAAGAAAAAAGACAACAGATCTTATGTTTCAATTGACCCAATTGAAGCTTAATATTTATTGTTACCAAATACAATTTAAACCCTTGCTTCTTGCAGGGGTTTTTTATTGCATAAAAATAAATACTTCAATATACCTTATTTATATGCCATAAATTTTATTTTTGTCCTTTAAATATCCAAACGATAAGCATTGAGCACATTAAAACGGTTTTTTAAAGACACCATTATCTACGGTATTGCCGCCGTTCTGCCTCGGGCTATCAATATTATTTTAGTAAAACTACATACCAACACTTTGCAAAGTGATAAATATGCTGAAAACACAATCTATTTTGTGTATGCGGCATATTTTAATGCCATTTTAACTTACGGAATGGAAACTGCTTTTTTCCGGTTTTTCACGAAAGAAAAGGAAAAAGGAAAGGTAATTTCCACTACGTTTATCAGCCTACTTACAACCACTTTACTATTTCTGGGAATTATGCTAAGTTTTAGTCAGGATATTGCCAGCTACTTTGGATTTGCCGATCCGGTGTATCTACAAATTCTTATACTGGTTACAGCTTTCGATACACTCGTAGTTATCCCATATGCTTATTTACGGGTAAGTAACCAACCCATAAAATTTACTTTTTTTAAGATCATTAATATCCTTATTTATGCTTTCTTTAATTTGTACTTTTTACTTTACGTACCTTATGCATTAAAGAACGGACATTATATCCCAGCTATTATCAAAACAAACTTCCATAAAAATCCATTGGTTTTATATATTTTTATTGCTAATCTAATTGCGAGTTTTACCACCTTTGTTCTTTTACTCCCAATTATTTTAAAATTTAAAATTTCCTTTGATAAAAAACTACTGATCAAAATGCTTATCTATGGCTTACCGATCATGGTTGGAAGTATTGCTTTTGTCACCAATGAGAATCTTGACAAACTTTTACTAAGTAAATATTTAGGAAAAGAGCAAATGGGAATTTATGCAGCCTGTTACAAATTAGGCGTTTTTATGACACTTTATATCATGGCTTTTAGATTGGGTGCAGAACCTTTTTTCTTCAATCACGCA
>VAPK010871267.1_pt1 | contig 20627 bp, 19 predicted proteins | sample 3395031 | NCBI WGS metagenome assembly VAPK01 (sample SAMN08290443, study PRJNA428436) | hydrothermal vent metagenome | isolation source: Deep-sea hydrothermal vent chimney 1 | place: Pacific Ocean: Juan De Fuca Ridge
AATTAAAAAATTATGTCAGACATTGCATCAAGAGTCAAAGCTATTATCATTGATAAACTAGGAGTTGACGAAAATGAAGTTACCAATGAAGCTAACTTTACAAATGATTTAGGAGCAGATTCATTAGATACAGTAGAGTTAATTATGGAATTTGAGAAAGAATTCGATATCCAGATTCCAGACGATCAAGCTGAAAACATTGGAACTGTAGGTCAAGCCATTAGCTATATTGAAGAGGCTAAAAAATAATTATTCCAAAAATCATACATTAAAATTACGAGCTATTCCATAAGGTAAAGCTCGTAGTTTTGTATTCTAAATATAATCAGAAACCATTTAAATGGAATTAAAACGAGTTGTTGTTACAGGTATGGGGGCCTTAACTCCTATAGGTAATAATTTAAAAGAATATTGGGATGGATTGATACAAGGTGTTAGCGGTGCCGCTGATATTACTTATTTTGATGCGTCTAAATTTAAAACTCGTTTTGCATGTGAGCTGAAAAACTTTGATATTACAAATTTTTATTCAAAAAAAGACGCTCGTAAAATGGATAGGTTCACTCAGTATGCCATGGTGGTTGCCGATGAAGCCTTAGCTCATTCTGAAATTGATTTAGACAAAGAAGACCGATCGCGAATAGGTGTAATTTGGGGAGCTGGGATTGGAGGTTTGGAAACATTTCAAAATGAAGTTTTAAATTTTGCTGATGGTGATGGTTCACCTCGATTTAACCCTTTCTTTATTCCAAAAATGATTGCAGATATTGCTCCAGGGCAAATCTCTATAAAACACCAATTGCAAGGGCCAAATTTTACTACCGTTTCTGCCTGTGCGTCTTCTGCCAATTCGATTATTGATTCTTTAAATTATATTCGTTTGGGACAAGCCGATATTTTTGTAACAGGTGGTTCTGAGGCAGCGGTTGCAATTGCGGGAATGGGAGGCTTTAATGCAATGCATGCACTATCAACCAGAAATGATGACCCAAAAACTGCATCTCGTCCTTTTGATAATGATCGTGATGGATTTGTTCTTGGAGAAGGAGCAGGGGCCCTTATTTTAGAAGAATATGAGCATGCTATAGCACGTGGTGCGAAAATTTATGCAGAAGTAATAGGCGGTGGCCTTTCTGCAGATGCACATCACATTACTGCACCTCATCCGGAAGGTTTAGGAGCTAAAAACGTAATGATAAGTTGTTTAAAAAATGCCGGTATCAAACCGGAAGATGTAGATACAGTTAATATGCATGGTACTTCAACACCACTTGGTGATGTAGCCGAGTTAAAAGCTATTCAGTCTGTATTTGGTAGTCATGCATATAATTTAAATATCAATTCTACAAAATCAATGACAGGTCACTTATTAGGTGCAGCTGGTGCCATTGAAGCGATCTCTTCCATATTATCTATTAATAATGGAATCGTACCTCCTACTATAAATCATTTTACCGATGATGGAGAAATTGACCCAAAATTGAATCTTACTTTTAATAAATCCCAAAAAAGAAATGTGAAAATTGCCATGAGCAATACTTTTGGTTTTGGCGGTCACAATGCTTGTATTTTATTCAAAAAATTTGAAGATTAACTATTCATGAACATAATTCGCAAAATAAGAGGTTCTCATTCTGAAAAAGATGAGAATTTTATTTATGCGATTAAAAAAGTAATTGGTTTTAAACCAAAAAATATTCAATTCTACCAAAAAGCGTTTACCCATAGTTCACTAAAAAAAAGAAACGAAAAAGGTATTCTAATTAGTTATGAAAGATTAGAATTTCTAGGTGATGCCATTCTTGGTTCTGTTATTGCATCTTACCTGTTTAATAAAATTCCCAATGGAAATGAAGGAGATCTAACGCAGATGCGATCTAAAATTGTAAGTCGGGACCACTTGAATGAATTAGGTAAAAACTTAGGATTAATTAACTTCGTGGAAAGTTCAATACCCAATCAAAATTTTGGAGATAATATACATGGCAACTTATTTGAAGCTCTAATTGGAGCAATTCATATAGATAAAGGATATGTGTTTACCGATAAATTTATTTATAAAAATGTTATCGAACCATATGTTGACATTGAAAAATTAGAAGGAAAAATTACAAGTTATAAAAGTGTTTTGATCGAATGGGGGCAAAAAAATAGAAATAAAATCAAGTTTAACGTGTATGAAGATACTGGAAATGATTCTTTAAAACATTTTAGTGTCAAACTACTCATAAATAATGAACAGGTTTCTAAAGGAAGAGCTACATCTAAAAAGAAAGCAGAAGAAATAGCAGCTAAAAGAGCCTATTATTCAATTCAAAATAAACTTTAATATTTGTCTTGTCATTGTATTTTGACCGAATAGAGGTTACTCTATCAATTTCGCCGAAAAAATATTTATAATACCAAAACTATCTTTATTTTTGTATTTAACTTTCTAAACTAAAAAATGTGTCAAAAGTACTTTCATTTGATTTTGAATACGATCATGATTATACTTTAATTGGAATACATTCTATATTAGAAGATTTTAGAATAGCATATTTTTTAAATCTTAATTTAAACATTAATTTAAAGCGGTTTGAAGAAGACCTGGATTTTCCATCTAAAAACTGTAGCTTTCCATTTTATATCTATGAAAATGAAGCCACTTTTACAACATGGTCATTAATTTCAAATAAGTATGTTTATGCAGATCATCAAGGTCAATTAAAAAATAAATTATTTAATGAAGTAACGAAAACATCTTACTTAATAACAGAAAAGAATACTGTTGATTATTTTATAAAAATTAATGGAATTTTAAGTCCCAGTAGTTTACAAAATATTTTAACAAAAATTAATAATACATTTCATATTATAACTTCTTATTCTATAGATCCTTACAATCTAAAATCAAAAGAAAATTTGATTTTTTAAGAAAAGAAAATTTGAAATGTCAAATCCCTGAATTGAAAAAATGAAAATAAGTAAAAAAACAAAAATTGTTGCAACACTAGGACCTGCAGTTGAAAGTGTCGAAACAATGGAAAAGATGATGAAAGCAGGAGTTAATGTTTTTAGAATTAACTTTTCACATGCCGATTATGAAGATGTTGCAAAAAAAGTTAAAGAAATAAGAGGTTTAAATAAAAAACTAGGATTTAATGTAGCCGTTTTGGCAGACCTTCAAGGTCCGAAATTGCGTGTTGGTATCATGGGTGAAAAAGTTAAATTAAGAAAAGGAGACGTTTTTAATTTTACCACCGAAAAATGTGAAGGAAATAGCGAAAAGGCATATATGACCTATAAAAATTTTCCGAAAGATGTTGAAGCAGGCGAGCAAATTTTAGTTGATGATGGAAAATTACTATTTGAAGTTATTGAAACAGATAGAGTTTCAAATGTAAAAGTAAAAGTTCTAAGGGGTGGTAAATTAAAATCTAAAAAAGGAGTTAATCTGCCAAACACAAAAATATCGCTTCCTGCATTGACCAAAAAAGATATTAAAGATGCAGTATTTGCGATTGGCTTAGAAGTAGACTGGATTGCCTTATCATTTGTAAGAACTCCCGAGGACCTCATAAAACTGAGCGATTTGATTAAAGAAAAATCAGATTATAAAATACCCATAATCGCAAAAATTGAAAAGCCTGAAGCCGTTGATAACATCAACCAAATAACTGCCCATTGCGATGGTTTAATGGTGGCTAGAGGTGATCTCGGAGTTGAAGTGCCTATGCATAAAGTTCCAATTATTCAGAAAATGTTAGTTCGTCGAGCTAAGGAAGCTCGAATTCCTGTTATTATTGCAACGCAAATGATGGAATCTATGATTACCAGTCAGGTGCCAACAAGAGCTGAAGTAAATGATGTTGCTAACTCTATAATGGATGGGGCAGATGCAGTTATGCTTTCAGGTGAAACATCGGTAGGCGAATTTCCGGTTGATGTGATTCGTGCCATGAGAAGTATAATAGAAAGTGTTGAAAACTCAGAACTTATTCTAAGTCCGGTTTCTTATGTACAATGCATTAACGAGAGATTTATTACCAAAGCAATATGTCATCAGGCTGCAACAGTGGCAAATGAAATAGATGCAACTGCTATAACGACCTTAACTAATAGTGGTTATACCGCTTTTCAAATTTCTTCGTGGAGACCTAAATCAAATATTTTAGCCTTTTCTGATAATCCAAGAATACTAGCTATGTTAAATTTACTATGGGGTGTTAAAGCTCAGTTCTACGATAGATTAGTAAGTACCGATGATACAGTTGAAGATATTAACAAAATTACTTTGAAAAAAAATTATGCAGAAAAAGGTGACTTTGTAATTAACCTTACTTCTATGCCGGTTAAAGCTAAAGGAATGGTTAATACCTTAAGAATTTCTCAATTGTAAAAAATAATAATATGAATCTAATATGGTTCTCCATATAAACTTTATCGATTCATTAAGTTAACAACTCTATTCCATCTTGAATCAAATGCGAAATAGATTCTTTATTGGAAAGCTCATTTAAACGGATTCTTAATTGATCCTTCAATTTGACATGTTTTGTGTTTTGAACCAATTCAAAAATTTCTAATACTAGCAGCCAATCCTTCGGGAAATTAGATCTTAGATTTAAAAATATCTTTTTTAATCGATCTTTATTTACATCATCGTTCGTTCTCATTTCTCTTACTTCAAGATAGAGTTTATGTAATTCTATATCCTTAGAATTATAATTGATCTTATGTGTTTTTTCCTTTGGAGATTCAAAAATCAATCCATAGCTATTCGGGTCTGCCAAACCTGAAAAAGCAGATATTACTGTTTCTCCAACAGCCATATCATAGATCCCCCATGTAGGATCAAATAAGATATTTTCTCCTAATTTAACTGTACAATTTTTAAAAGAGATTAATATTATTTTTCCTTGTAAATTTCTTTTACCTGTAATTATTTCACCCTGAACAAAAATACCTCCTTCAAATTCTAATTTTACTTTTTTTCCTTCGTAAATTCCATAGGCTTCAAGGTCTGTGGGAGACATATCTTCAATAGCAATATTGATTCCTTTTAATTTTCCAATAGGTGATCCAAATCCATCTTTATGGTATTCTTTATCATGACCAATCAGTTCCTTGTTTTTATATGCCAAGGCTGTCGGCCCCGATGTATTGATATAGACCGGCCTTTGATTTTCATCAGCAATTACATTTGAGAATTTCCCTGAAATTTGAATTCCTGTACTTAATTCAATGGTTCCCAGATCTTTTGAGTCAATTAATTTTTTGATTCCTTTTAAACCACCCTTTCGCAATGCCATTTTATTGGCAAATTCTTCCAAAACAAAACTTAAATGAGCAAAATCGGGGGTAACAAATAATTGGGGTTGCGGTTTAGTAATATCAAAACCAATGTTTGAAGCTTCGATCGTATAAGGTAATTTTTTCACTTTATCACTCATACACCATTTACTTTCACCTATTGAAGAAAGCAATCCTGCACCGTATATTTTTGGCTTTTCAATTGTACCTATCAAACCATATTCTACCGTCCACCAATGCATGTTTCTAATTTTTGCCATTTCACTCTCCTCTCCCATATTCTTTGAAATATCTTCAATAATTTTTTCAGCTTCCTGAATTGTTTTTTGAGATGTGTTTGGATCTTCCTTTACAATAGATAAATGACGAATTGCTTCATATAGTTCATAATCTTTTGTAGAAGAAATAGCTTTAGATCCTATTTCACCAAATCGCCTTAAATACTCAGCATATTCGGGGTTCGCAATAATAGGTGCATGACCGGCCGCCTCATGAATAATATCTGGAGCAGGTGTGTATTCAATATGTTCAGAGGTTCGAATGTCTGCCGCAATAACCAGAGTATTATACGCTTGAAACTCCATAAAAGCATTTGGAGGGATAAAACCGTCAACAGAAACAGCTGCCCAACCAATATCCTTCAATATCCTATTCATCCCTGCCATATGAGGAATTTCCTTTATAGAAACTCCCGTTTTTTTAAGGCCTGCAATATAAGAAGCGTGTGCAACATCGTTCAAATATGTAATATTTTTTCTCATTACATATCTCCAAACTGCCTGATCTTTTGACGTGTAATCATTGTAGGGCTGTTCTAAAATAAAACACCTTAAATGATTTGGTAACTTTTCTAAAACCTTATTTGAAATTAACTTTTTATCCATAAAAACACCTCTTGAGGTAAAGTTAATACTTTTAATTTTTACTGATTTTTTAACATATTAACAAAAATCTAATATTTATTTTAGCTTTTTTGTAGCTTTACCATCTTCACTTTGTCATTTTATAGTTTTAATTATAATAAGGCAAGGAAATCTTAAAGTAATATTAATTAAATGTAATGCAATATTTTTATAAATAATGATCTTTTTGCGAAACAGGCAAAACCAAATAAATCTCCATAATCTTATAAATTATCCTATGAAATATTTTCACTTTGTAATCCCTCTATTTATTTTTGCTTTTGCTTCATGCAGTTCTGTTAAAATAGTTCAAAAACCCATTACAATAAACGAAGAAAGAAAACAATTATCTTTAGAATATTTAGAAACCAGATATGGATTAGTTCAAGATGAACCTACAATAGATCCGAAAATGATAGTCGTACATTGGACTGTTATTCCAACTTTGGAAAAATCATTTGAAGCATTTAACCCCGCAAAACTTCCCAATTGGCGTCCTGAAATTGCAAATGCAAGTGCCTTAAATGTAGCCGCACAATTTTTAGTTGATCAAGATGGAACAGTGTATAGTCTATTACCGGAAACATATATGGCTCGACATGTTATTGGGTTGAATCACTGTGCAATCGGTATTGAAAATGTTGGTGGTACCGGAGATAAAAAATTAACAAAGGCACAGTTAAAATCGAATATCAAATTAATACATTATTTAAAAAAGAAATATCCGGAAATAGAATATGTAATAGGTCATTTAGAATATACTAACTTTGAAAGACATGAATTGTGGTTAGAAAAAGATGCAGGCTATCGAACTGAAAAAACAGATCCCGGAGTAGATTTTATAAAAACTATTCGTAAAAAAACAGCCAAATACAAATGGAAACCTGTTCCTAAAAAAGAAAATCAGGTTTAGACATTTCAATTATTTAAAACTAATATATAACATCAATTCATATAATTAATCAATACCTATGAAGAAACTTTTTTTAATATTTTTAATTATTCCTTTTTTGGGGCTTTGCCAAAAAAATGAGATTAGCAAAGATCTATTTACAAATTACGAGAATTTTAAAGAAACTTCTTTGAATAAAAGAAGATTTAAACACATTGATATCCAACCTTTAATTGAAAAATTAAAATCAATAAATGGTTTTAAAATCACAGTATTGGGTAAATCAATAGAGGGTAGAACTATTTCAATGATTAGTATAGGATCGGGTGAAACCAACGTATTACTTTGGTCTCAAATGCACGGTGATGAAACGACAGCCACAATGGCAATTTTCGATATTATTAATTATTTAAAAACCAATAAAGAATCTCTTCAAAATATTAAGTTACATTTTATCCCGATGTTAAATCCTGATGGTGCAGAAAAATTTACCAGAAGAAATGCCATAGGAATAGATCTCAATCGAGATGCCGTTAGATTACAAAGTCCGGAAGCAAGAATATTAAAAGGTACTCGTGATAGTTTACAAGCCGATTTTGGTTTTAACTTACATGATCAAAGTAAATATTACAATGCAAGGCTCACCGAAAAGCCAGCAACCATTTCTTATTTAGCACCTGCCTTTGATTATGGAAAAAACATAAATAAAACCAGGGCAAATGCCATGAAAATAATTGTTCAAATGAATGATATCATTCAACAATATGCACCAGGTCAAGTTGGTAGGTATTCAGACGAATTTGAACCCAGAGCTTTTGGAGACAATATTCAAAAATGGGGTACCAGTACCATATTAATTGAATCTGGAGGATATTACAATGATCCTGAAAAACAATTTATAAGAAAACTGAATTATGTTTCAATTCTTGCAGCAATCAATTCCATTTCGAATAAAAGTTATGAAAATATTTCAGTAGAAAAGTACAAATCAATTCCGAAAAACGATCGTAAATTATTCGACTTAAAAATAACCAACTTAACTTTTACCCATTTAGGAGAAAATTATACGGTTGATATTGGTATCCATCATATAGAAAAGGAAAATAATGACCACACCGAATTCTATAATATGGGAAGAATTAGTGATATTGGAGATCTTTCAACCTATTATGGTTATTCGACAATAAATGCCGAACATTATACATTTAAACCCGCTAGAACTTACCCGAAAATAATACCAAGTTTTGAAGAATTTAAGAAACTGAATTTTAAAAATATATTAAATCAAGGGTATACTACAATTAGTATTGATTCTTTAGCCCCTGAAATAAAATTTATTCATTATCCGGTCAATATAATTAATGCACGAAATATTGCCATTCTTAAAAATAATACAATTCCTAAACCTCCTTTAAATTTAGGGTCCAATCCAACATTTTTATTATATAAAAATGAAAAGGTTGCTTATGCTGTTATCAATGGGTTTGTGTATGATATGCGTAATAATAAAAATGAAATTATTAATGGTATTGTAAAATAGTGTAATTTTCTACTTCTTTTAAAAATCAATAAAAGAATCTATGTCTTGATCTGCTTCAAAATTCTCTTTTTTTTGTCATATCATATCCCTTAGTGGGTTAAAATACAAGGGTTAAAATTATGATTTTGGTATTTTTTAGGAAATTCCAAATATCTAAATAATTAATGCAGCAAGTTTTGATGGTAATGCACCAAGATAAATTATTCGAGTGAATCAGTAAATTTCTATTCGGGACTTAATCTCAAGTTTTCATTTTAAAATGTTGTATGTTTATAACATAAACTTCCTTAATATCTAAACTAATGAAAAAATTAAGTTTTATTTTAGTTGTTTTTTCCTCACTTTTTGTAATGTGTCAGCAAAATACATCTGATTCTTTTCAATTTAAAGTTGAAACTGTAGTCGATGGTTTAGAAATACCTTGGGGAATGGCATTTTTACCGGATGGATCTATTTTAATAAGCGAACAAGATGGTAGACTGATTAGGTTTAAAGATGGTAAAAAGAATCTGGTCAATAGTGTTCCTAAAGTTTATTATGAAAATCAGGGCGGATTATTAGATATAGCTTTACATCCTAATTATAAACAAAACGGGTGGATCTATTTTTCTTTAGCGGCAAATACAGAAAATGATGGAAAAGGAGGTAACACCACTATAATGAGAGCCAAGTTGGTTAATGATAAATTGGTAGATAAGGAAATATTATATAAAGGAGTACCAAACACAAAAGTTGGCAGGCACTTTGGGTCTCGCCTTCAATTTGATCGCAAGGGTTATTTGTACTTTTCGATTGGAGACCGTGGTAATCGCGATGTAAACCCTCAGGATATAACCAGAGATGGCGGAAAAATTTACAGGATCCATGACGATGGAAGAATCCCAAAAGACAATCCTTTTTTCAATATTAAAAATGCTAAAAAAGCCATTTATTCTTATGGACATAGAAACCCTCAGGGAATGACAATTCATCCCCAAACGGGAAAAATATGGACACATGAACACGGGCCTAAAGGTGGAGATGAAATAAACATCATTACAGAAGGGAAAAATTATGGCTGGCCAAAAATTACCTATGGGATCAATTATAACGGTAGTATCATGACCGAAAACACGGCCCTTCCCGGTATGGAACAGCCTTTACACTTTTGGGTTCCTTCTATTGCTCCCAGTGGAATGGATTTTATTACCAGTGATAAATACCCTGCCTGGAAAGGTAATATTCTAGTTGGTTCGTTAAAATTTAAATACCTCAACCGCGTAGTTCTTAAAAATAATAAAGTTGTAAAAGAGGAAAAATTACTTGAGAATTTGGGAAGGGTTCGTGTCATAAAACAAGCCCCCGATGGCTATATATATGTTGGAATTGAACAGCTTGGAATTGTTAAGATTGTACCTCAATAAAGTTCGTACTGTAACATGAAAATAATTACTTATTTATGGATTTATCAAAATATATAAAAAATATTTATTCTAAATTTATATATGCAAAGCAGTTTGAAAATCCATGGGATATTATTACAAACTTAAGCCAAATTATAGAATCTATTCAATCTCAACTTCCAAAAAGTGAATTTAAAATAAAAAATGGAATTGCAATTCACCACTTGGCTATAATCGAAAATAATGTTAGCCTTAAAAAGAATACTATTATTGGTGAGAAAAGTATAATTAAATCGGGAGCATATTTAAGAAGTGGTGTTTTTATAGGTAAAGGAGTAACTATTGGCACAAACTGTGAAATTAAACAAAGTATAATTTTTGATAAATCAAGAGTTGCTCATCTCAATTATATCGGTAATTCTATTCTTGGGGAAGACGTAAACATAGAAGCAGGTGCAATTCTAGCCAATCATTATAACGAAAAAAAGAATAAGAAAATTCAGGTTGTTGTAAACAATTCAATAATTGATACTTCTGTAACAAAATTTGGGTCGTTAATTGGTGATCATTCAAAGATAGGGGCAAACTCAGTTCTGAATCCAGGTACCATTCTGGAAAGCAATTCTATAGTTGGAAGATTAGTTCATGTGCACCAATTACTTCAAAAAAATTAAACAAAAGCAAACCTCACAATTCATGTACAAAGGATTTTTATTTAACTAAAAAATAGGAGCCCAAATCTTATATCTTCCGTATCTTTACAAATCATTTTTACATAGAATTAAAATGCATAAAAAGGTTATATTAATTATACTTGATGGATGGGGAGAAACCCAGAATCCAAATGTTTCTGCACTTTATAAAGCCAAAACGCCTTTTTTTGATTCATTGATTAAAAATTATCCCAATGCCAGTTTGCGAACCGATGGTTTACACGTGGGTTTACCGGAAGGCCAAATGGGTAATTCTGAAGTGGGACATATGAACCTAGGTGCTGGAAGAATTGTTTATCAAGATTTTGTAAAAATTAATAACGCTGTCGCGGATGGTTCTATTGCCAAAGAAAAACCTTTGGTTGATGCATTTAATTATGCAAAAGAAAATAATAAAAAAGTCCACTTTTTGGGTCTGCTTTCCGATGGAGGAGTACATTCTCATATGAATCATATTAAAGGCTTGATAAAAGCTGCAAATGAATTTGGATTAGAGCAGGTTTACTTACATGCTTTTACAGATGGAAGAGATGTAGATCCTAAATCGGGAAAAGGATTTATTAAGGATATCGTGCAATTTATGGGTAAAAACACTGGAAAATTGGCAACTATTTGTGGAAGATATTATGCCATGGATAGAGATCAACGATGGGAACGAATTAAACTGTCTTATGATGCAATGGTATACGGAATTGGTGAAAAATCAAATGACGGAGTAAAGAGTATGCAAACAAGCTATGACAATGGTGTAACCGATGAATTTGTAAAACCAATTATTATGATTGATGAAATGCAAAATCCGGTGGCAACTATTGAAAAAGATGATGTTGTTGTATTTTTTAATTTTAGAACAGACCGTGGAAGGCAATTAACACGTGCTTTAACACAGGAAGATTTTCAGGAATTTAATATGCATACTATTCCTTTGCATTATGTAACCATGACCAATTATGACAATTCCTTTAAAAATATTTCTGTAATATATCCTAAAGAAAATCTGGATCATACCTTAGGAGAAGTCTTGGAGAAGAACCATAAAAAACAAATTCGAATAGCCGAAACAGAAAAATATCCTCACGTAACCTTTTTCTTTTCTGGAGGTAGAGAAGAAGAATTTGATGGTGAAAAACGATTGCTATGTCCTTCTCCAAAAGTAGCAACATATGATTTACAACCCGAAATGAGTGCCAAAGATATACAGGATGCTATTATACCTGAATTGGAAAAACAAGAAGCAGACTTTATCTGTTTGAATTTTGCAAATACCGATATGGTTGGTCATACAGGAATTATGGAAGCAGCGGTGAAAGCTGCAGAAGCAGTTGATAATTGTTTAATGCATGTAATTAATGCGACCTTATTAAATGATTATTCTAGTATTATAATTGCCGATCACGGTAACAGTGAAACCATGATTAATGAAGATGGCACACCTAACACAGCCCATACAACCAATCCGGTACCGATAATTTTGGTAGAAAAAAACAAAGAAAATAATATTAAAAATGGAGTTCTCGGAGATATTGCACCTACAATTCTTGATTTAATGGAAATTAAACAACCAATAGAAATGACCAGAAAGTCACTTTTAGTGAAATAACTTGCTTGAAAAAATAGAAAAGAAATTAATTTAAAAGATAATGATAAAAAATTCGTTAGTATAATTGAATAGATTAACATTTTATTTACTCATTAGATTTGTTAAATACAATAAAAAAAAATGCTGCCAAAAAATTCTTTATTAATAGCTGTTGACTTCGACGGAACAATTGTTGAAGATGATTATCCTAAAGTGGGTCCTGCTAAAATATTTGCTTTTGATACTTTGCTCGAATTACAAAAAAAGGGTCATAGATTAATATTATGGACATACAGGTACAGTGATCGTTTGCAAGAGGCTGTTGATTTTTGTTCTAAAAATGGTTTGGAATTTTATGCTGTAAACAAAAGCTATCCGGAAGAAAGATATGATGGTACAATAAGCCGAAAGGTTAATGCAGATGTTTTTATAGACGACAGAAATGTTGGCGGCTTATTGGGTTGGGGTGAAATATACCAACAATTATTAAAAACAGAAAAACCGAAAGAGCATAAAACTAAAAAAGGTCTATTTGGGTTTTTCAAAGGTTAGTCTTTTATTTCTTAAACATTTCTTTTTCAAACACTTCCCGATGAGCTGGATGCGCTATTTTTAACAGAGCTTTTTCTCTTTTCTCTAGGGTTTTACCGTATAAATTAGCAACACCGTATTCGGTAACTACATAATGTACATTTGCCCTTGTAGTTACAACACCAGCCCCTTTTTTTAAATAAGGCACGATTCTGCTAATTCCACTTTTGGTAGTAGAAGGCAATGCAATTATGGCTTTACCTCCTTCACTCAAACTTGCTCCTCTTATAAAATCTACTTGTCCGCCGACTCCCGAAAATAACTTGGTTCCAATAGAATCTGCACAAACCTGACCAGAAAGGTCAACCTCAACTGCAGAATTAATGGCGATCATTTTCCTATTTTGGCGAATAATAGAAACATCATTCACATAATCTGCCGTTCTCATTTCAATAAAAGGATTATCGTCAACATAATCATATAATTTCTTTGTTCCTAGTAAAAATGTAGCCATAGCTCTGCCCGGATTAACCCCTTTATAATTACCGTTTATTACATCCTTTAAAATAAGGTCAATAACTCCATCGGATATCATTTCTGAGTGCAAACCAAGATCTTTGTGATTTCCCAGCCTTTGTAAAACTGCATTGGGAATATTGCCAATACCCAATTGTAAAGTACTTCTATCATCAATCATTTCTGCGATATAACTCCCTATTTTTCTTTCTACATCGGTAATTTCTGGAATTTCTATTTCATATAAATTTTCATTTACTTCTACAAAAGAATTCAATTCAGAAATGTGAATGATTCCATCACCATGTGTTCTTGGCATATTCACATTTATCTGTGCAATCACATGAGTTGCATTTTCAATAGCAGCTATAGTTGCCATAACAGTTGTGCCCAATGAGCAGTATCCATGTTTATCGGGCGGTGAAACCTGTATCAAAGTAACATCAATATCAATAATATTTCTTTTAAACAAAATAGGAAGTTCACTCAAAAAAACCGGGGTGTAAGATCCGTTACCGGCTTGTAAAGTGTGCCGTACATTACTTCCCAGGAAAAAGGAATTTACATGAAAACTATCTTTTAAATCGGGGTTAGCATATGGCGCATCACCTTCTGTATGCAAGTGGCAGACCTCAACATTTCTTAATTCTTCACTTCTTTCGGTCATTGCCTTTATCAAGGCCTGAGGGGCCGCAGCAGCTGCCTGAATAAACACTCTGTCATTCGATTTGATAATCTTAACAGCTTCTTTCGGACTAACAGATTTATACATTCTTGAATTTTTTAATTCGGTATAAAGCTACAAATTTGATTTTGATTGTGGTTTAATTTCTAACTTTTTACACTTAAATACTTCCGACTTTTTAAGTACCTTTGTAAGGTAAAAAATACCATTTAATGATTAGAATAAAAACTCTGGAAGAAATTGAATTGATGCGTGAAAGTGCTTTGATCGTTTCTAAAACATTAGGTGAAATTGCAAAAGAGATCAAACCTGGAGTTACTTCTCTAGAATTAGATAAAATTGCAGAAGAACACATTCGGGATCACGGTGCTGTTCCTGGTTTTTTAGGATTGTATGATTTCCCTAACACCCTATGTATGAGCCCTAATGAACAAGTGGTTCACGGAATTCCTAATAATAAACCCTTACAAGAAGGAGATATTATTTCGGTAGATTGTGGTGCTTTGAAAAATGGATTTTACGGAGATCATGCGTATACTTTTGAAATTGGTGAAATTGCTGAAGAAATTAAAAAATTATTGAAAATAACCAAAGAAAGTTTATACATAGGTATTAAAGAATTTAGGGCAGGCAATCGGGTTGGAGATGTAGGTTTTGCGATACAAAACTATACCGAAAAACATGGTTATGGTGTAGTACGTGAATTGGTAGGTCATGGACTGGGAAAAGAAATGCATGAGGATCCGGAAATGCCAAATTACGGCAAACGAGGAAAAGGCAAAAAATTTAAAAATGGTATGGTAGTGGCTATTGAGCCAATGATTAATTTAGGAACCCATCGAATCAAGCAATTTAGTGATGGCTGGACCATCAAAACAGTCGATCTCAAACCAAGTGCACATTTCGAGCACGATGTAGCTATTGTTAACGGTAAACCGGAATTGCTTTCTACTTTTAAATATGTTTATGAAGCTTTGGGAATTGTGAGTGATGAAGAAGAAGGGTTTAGAATGAATTCCTAATTTGATGAAACTATTTAAATACATATTAAATACAATTCCTCGTCCATACTTAATTAAACTAAGTTATTTAGCTAGTCCTATTTTAACTTTTTGGTTAAAAGGAAATAAATATACAGACCCTATAGATGGAAAAAGCTTTCGAAAATTTTTGCCATATGGTTATGGAGAACAGCGGCCAAATGTATTATCACCAAGCACCTTATCTTTAGAACGTCACCGCTTATTATGGCTTTATCTTAAAAATAAAACCAACTTTTTTACAAAACAGAAAAAGGTCTTGCACATGGCTCCCGAACAGTGTTTTTTAGATATTTTTAAAAAATTAAAAAATTTAGATTACACCACAGCCGATCTGTATTCTCCTATTGTTGATGTAAAAGCAGATATTTTAAATTTGCCTTTTAAAAATAATAGTTTTGATTTTATCTTATGCAATCATGTACTTGAGCACATTGAGAATGATCATAAAGCGATGAATGAATTATTTCGAGTTCTAAAACCGGGAGGAACAGGTATTTTTCAAATACCTCAAGATCTCACATTAGAAAAAACCTACGAAGATTCAAGTATCACTTCCGCCGAAGAGCGTGCAAAGCATTTTGGGCAATATGATCATGTAAGAGTCTATGGAAAAGATTATTTTGAAAGGCTTCGAAAAGCAGGTTTTACCGTTGAAGAAGTTGTTTATTCTAAAACAATCAGTCCAGAATTGGTTGATAAATATCGGCTGGCTAAAGGAGAGATTTTACCTGTTTGTTGTAAAAATTAAAATTTGAATTTATAATTCCTTTAGATCTTCATCATTGATCCAACCTGTTTTACCATCTGCAATTTTAATCTTTTTCCAGTTGTCTAAAGTTTCTAATATTTGAACTTTAGTTCCTTCATGTAATTCAAAATTAACATCACTTGTTACGGTAGGTGCGCTTTTTATTTTTGTTTGAGTAGAGAAAACAATCCCGTAGTAAGTGCTTTTAACATATGTGTAATTTTTAAAGGCAAAAAATATAGTTAAGCTTACGAATATTACGCTTAGTATACTAGTTATAAAGTAGATTCTCTTTTTACTTGTGCTATAGGAAAAGTGGTATAACAAAAACAATAATGAAAATAAAAAAGCCATGCTAACAGCAATTTTTGCCCAGATATTATATGTAAATCTAAGAATAACACCATCTCTAAACCTTTGTCCAATACTTTTAGGTAAGGCCTCAATATTGTCTAAGGTCATTCTCTGTGCAAAACTTAAATTAAAGGATATATCTTTATTATTTGGATCTAATTGCAAGGCTTTTTCATAATAATAAATTGAAGGTGCAACCTGATTCGTCTTATAATAAATATTGGCCATGTTATAGAACAATTCTCCCGATTCTACCTTATTGCTTTCAATTTCTTCATATAGCCCTAAAGCATCAATGTACCTCTCTTGCTGGTATAATTTATTTGCTTCAACAAATAAGCTATCGAGGTTTTGAGCAAGGCCACTAATTCCGGAAAGTAATATTAAAAAGAAAATTAATTTTTTCATTTGTCTATTGTCTATTATCTTTAAGTCTCAGGTCGGGTATAATCACAATTGTTTATCAATTTTAGCAATTACATTTTTTGCTTTTTCATAATCTTCTTTCATCAAAACATGCGTGGATGGTGCATATCTGGCAAAATCACAATTATTCAACACAGTCTTAAATTCGTCAATGACAGAGTCATCTACTTTTTTATTCTGTAATATTTCTGAAATTTTATCCTTACTAATATCGAAAGTCTCTATATGCAATTTTGCTTTTAAATAATTGTGTAAAGCTTTTTCCAGAGCTATATAAAAATCTTCTTTTTTACCCAATACTTTTCTTGCCTGTGATAAATATCTTCTGGCCAATTTATCTGCCTTTCTTCGTTTGTTTCCAATAATATCACTATCTCTTTCTTTTTTCTTTTTACCGATAAATATACCAAGAGGAATAGAGAGTAATGGTAATATCAATAAAATATAATACAATTCCGAGCCATAAAAATCTGCTTCTTTGTCAACAGAAACAAAAACAGATTTTAGGTGAATATATCTTATACTGCTTTCATTACTAACTACATTTTGTTTGTTGCTTGTGACACTATCATCATTTGATATTGCTTTTCCTTGCAGAGCGCTCAATATCAATGGTTCTGTATTAACAGTGATATATTTTTCTTCCTTTGGGTTAAAATAGGAAAAAGTAACCCCCGGAATTTTAAACTTTCCTCTAAATTGAGGAACCACTGCATATTGATCATAAACTTTTCCTCTCAAACCACTCAAAGTAGTTTTTATATTTTCTTTATGTTCTGGCTCGTATTTCTCCAAACCTTTTGGTGTTTCGAAACCGGGTAATTTTACCAATTTTAGATTTCCTTTTCCCGAAAGTTCAACCTTTATTTGTGCAGATTCATTTGAATTTAAACTGGTTTTATTGGTAGTCACATTAAATTCATATTCACCAACTGCTCCATTAAAATTAAACGGTTTATTTTCCACCGGAAGTTCTTTAACCTTCACGATTTTTTTACCCGAAGTTAGAGTGAAGCTAATATCATTCATCAGCATATTTCCAAAAAAATCTCTTCTTCCAATTGGTATTCCGGCAGTTATTTCCATTTCCATTGGGTCAATTACCAATTTTCCAGATTTATGCGGAATTAATACGGTTTTTCTAACAATGACATATCGATATGGCTTACCTCCATAGCTACCATTTCTTGGAGCCCATTTTTTTACATCTATACTCTGATTCCAAAAACCGCTAAACGAAGGTGATGAAACTTCTCTTGTGTTTTGAACATTAACTTTTCCAACATTGACGTATAATTTGTATACAACCGAAATACTTTCTCCTACATAAGGATTGGTATTCGAAATTTCTGCAACCAAATGAATATTTTGAGAAGCCACAAACCTTGGATCATCAGGATCTTCCGGAATTTGAATTGCATCTGTTACCGAAACTCTAATTGTATTCGTTTTAATTATGCGTCCGTTATATGTAATACTGGCAGATGGAATAGTAAATGTTCCCTTCACCGTAGGTTGAATAATATAAGTATAGGTTAATTTATAGGCTGTTTTACCATTAATTGATGAAAAACTGGTTGCCTGGCTCGGACCAGCGAGTACTTTAAAATTATTAAAATCGGGTGGTGTAAAGTCATCTGCACCCTGTTTATCAATAGAAAATTCAATTCTCAACCGTTCATTTAATCCCAATTCTGTTTTACTAACAGCAGTTTTAAACGTTACTTGAGCAAGTACATTTTGTACAAAAAACAATACAATTAATATGTGAAAATAATTTCTTTTCATTTCTATATTCAATTCAAATATTGAATTCTATTTTGTCTTACCAATCTTTTTCCTTTTTCACTTTTCGCCCTCTTTCTTTTCTTGCATTAACTTTTTTCTGCGTTTTATTTTCTTCATTATTCATCGCTTCTAAAAGCTGTTGAATTTGTTGCTGACTTAATTTATTAGGCTGAGGTTTGGGTTGTTGTTTATTTTTTTGTTCGTCTTTTCCTCCTTTATTCTCATCTTTCTTATCTTTATTATCATCACCCTTATTTTGATCTTTGTCTTTATTCTTATCGTCACCCTGATCTTTTTTCTTATCTTTATTTTGATCGTTCTTATCGTTTTTCTTGTCCTTATTCTTATCCTTGTTTTTATCTTTTCCTTTATTTTGTTGCTCATCCTTTTTTAATTTTTGAGCCAAAGCCAAATTATATCTGGTTTCTTCGTCGGTAGGATCGAGAATTAGTGATTTTTTATAGGCATCAATTGCTTTGTCATATTTCTTTTGTTTCATTGATACATTGCCTATATTATGATAGGTTTTCTCCTTTGTTTCTTGATCGTTTGTAGATTTGGCAACCAATTCATATTGTGGCAAAGCTTCTTTAAATCTATTTTGTTCGTACACTGCATTTCCTAAGTTATAGCCGGCAGTTTCATAATGTGGATTTTTCTTTAATGCCTTTTTATATTTCACTTCAGCATCTACAAATCTCTTTTGTTTATACAAGTCATTCCCTGTTCTTAAAATTTTCTTTTCTTCAACTTTTATTTTAACCGGTTTTTCTTTTTCCTGAGAAAAGGTCAAAAATGGAAATACTATCAAAAAATAAATTAAATATTTCATATTACTCTTCTGAATTAGCTTCGTTAAACAAGTTTAGCTGTTGAATCCATTTAGTTTTTTTATTCAATAAAAATACATCTATGATTAAAAATATTAGTCCAATGGCAACAAACCACTGAAACTGATCTTTATAATCTGAAAATTGCTTGGTTTCAAATTCTTTCTTATCAGCCTTTAAAAGCAAATCTTCAACATATTCAATGGTTTTTGAAGTTTTATTGCCAAAAATATACTTTCCTTTACCATTCTTGGCTATATCTTTTAAGGTTTCAACATTTAGTTTAGTAATCACCACTTCGTCTTTGTTATCTTTCTTATAACCAAGAAACTTCCCATTTCTTTTAATTGGAATAGGAGCTCCTTTGTTTGAACCTATTCCAATGGTATAAGTTTTAATTCCTTCATTCAAAATTTCTTTGGCAATACTACTTGAATTCTTCTCGTGATCTTCTCCATCTGAAACAATAAATAAAAATCTATTCGTCTGGGTATCATCGTCAAAAAATGTTTTGGCCAGTTTTAATGCTTCATTTATAGCTGTTCCCTGAGATGATACTAGATCGGGGCCTGCATTTTGCAAAAACATTTTTGCAGCACCTTGATCTGTTGTTATTGGTAATAAAGGGTATGCATTTCCTGCATATATAATTATTCCTACTCTATCACTTCCAAGTTTATCAATTATTTTTGAAATAATTTGTTTGGCTTTTTCCAATCGATTGGGAGCAATATCTTCTGCCAACATACTTTTTGACACATCTAGAGCAAAGACAATATCCACCCCTTGTCTTTTAATTGTTTTTAACTGAGTTCCCATTTTAGGGTTAACCAAAGCCAAAATCAAAAATGACAAGCCCAGTGATATTATTGTAATTTTTAAAATAGATTTAAACTTCGATTTTTCGGGGCTCAATTTTCTCAACAACGAAAGATCAGCAAATTCTTTTTGTTTTCTAATTTTCCAATAAGAAACCAAAAGATACATCACAATTAGTATTGCAATACCAATAAATAAATAAAAATATTTTGGTTCTTCTAATTGATACATTTACTATTGTTTATCTGTTAATTTGTTTTTTGTTCAATTGTGCGTTTCTCAATGAGTTTAGCATATTTGTAATTTTTGAAATCTTTTTTCTTATTCCCATATAATCCTTTTCATTTATAAAATTTAATTCTTTTGCAATAATTAATTGATCAATACTTCCATTGCAGAACTAAAAGATAATGTTGTAAAATGTGCTTTATCTTTATTGGTACTTTTTGATGTTCCTTCTGCCAAATTTGAAGAAATTGAAGTAGAAGCTCTTCTCAATTGACTAATTAATCCAAATTTTTCTGTGTCAGGAAAATTATCAGTTAGTTCATATATTGATTTAACTAATAGAATTGATTCTTTCC
>VAPK010017023.1_pt1 | contig 20598 bp, 21 predicted proteins | sample 3395031 | NCBI WGS metagenome assembly VAPK01 (sample SAMN08290443, study PRJNA428436) | hydrothermal vent metagenome | isolation source: Deep-sea hydrothermal vent chimney 1 | place: Pacific Ocean: Juan De Fuca Ridge
ACGCCGTTTATTCTCAAAGCGATGCAATCTTACATGGCAAGTAAGGCGCGCGCGCAACTGGTGGGCAAGGGACGTTTGGCGATTGAACGCCTGTCGCGGGAGGTTCGCCAGGCAGTACCGAATAGCCTTTCAGTATTAGGGGGTGGCAGCGGCATTGAATTTGCCCGGATACGCGCTGGTGGGCGTTATGTGGCGCGATTCGATAATTTTGGCGCTGAGTTTTCACGACTCAACTTCCGGTTTCAGAAAAGTACCACTCTATTTAATGTGTATACCACCAATGATGTGACTAATCCGATAAATTTTATTGCAGGCGATACGCTGGTGATTGGTAATACCTCGCCCGCTATTTTACAGGCGGGTATTTCCGCAGTGGCATTGACCGGCATCACTAATACCACGGTAGTCGCTGATGGTACCACCAATGGCCAGGTTCTTAACTTGCCCATTATCGGGGCACAGTTTTTAGTGGAATCACCTGGCAGGCATTTCAGTATTGTTGATCAGACCATTGAAGTGGGTTTGAACGGCGGCAGTTTACGCTGGTACACCGCCAATGGTCTAACTGACTATGACGGTGGTGTGGATTTTGATGCGGGTGATCCGGTTCTAGTGGATGGTGTGGACGGGGTGACATTCACTTATTCAGCGGGCACACCTCAATCAACCGCTGTGTTGCGCGTGGACTTGCGGTTGTCTGATAACACCGGTTCAGAGAGCATTCGTCTTTATCATGAGATTCACGTGAGGAATACTCCGTGAAGTGGTTCAAGCAACACCTCAAGCAACATAGTCAAATGCCGATATTAAACAATATGGGCTTTCGTCGACAAAGCGGTGCGTCACTTATTGCCGCCATTTTTCTAATGACAGCACTGCTGGTTATCGGCGGACTAATGACCCAACTTATGGTGTTGGGGTCAGAAGAAACAATTAATGAGTGGTATTCAGCCCAGGCGTTTTATGCCGCTGAAAGTGGTGTAGAGTGGAGCATATACAACAGCGGTGCAACGGATACTACTGGCCAGGCTGTCGTTGTTGGGCGAGCCTGGTTTGATGTGACGACGACCATAACGAATTTTGCGGGTGGCAACGTGCTGTACACCATCACCAGTACAGGTATGGCAGGTGAGGCATCGACAAACTTACGGACACAGCGTCGAATATTGATTAAATACATGCCATAAATTGATGATCTTACAAACGTGTTGTGGATTATAAATAGGATAGGGCGATGTTTTCATTTTCAAATTTTTCATTCATAAAGAGACCAAGCAATAAAACGGTCGCGGCTGTGGTACCAGGTTCGCAGGGTCTGGTTGTGGTCAAAGTGGATATGGAGGGTAAACGCCCGAAATTGGAAACTTATGATTATTTTTCCTGGGGCGGTGGTATGGTAAATGGCCAATTACTCGCTGACAAGGTGAAACAGTATGGTTTGAGTAAGCAGATCTGCACCACTGTTATGGAATTAAATGATTACAGTATTCTTAGCATTGAAGCGCCCGACGTTCCGTCTGTTGAATTACGGGCTGCTATTCGCTGGCAGATTAAAGATTTGATTGATTTTCACATCGACGATGCGGTGATTGATGTCTTTGATGCCCCGGCCAGCGGTGCAAGCGGCAAAAAAAATAATTTATATGTGGTGGTGTCGAAGCAATCGGTTGTGCGTGAACGTGTTGATCAATTACAAGCGGCCAACGCGAATCTGACGACCATCGATGTACCTGAGTTGGTATTGCGAAATCTCACAGAACGTTTCCCGGAAGACGATGTGGGTGTGGCCTTTGTTTATCTCACGGCAGAACGCGGCCTTGTTCTCGTGACGCGTCAGCAAACGTTGTATTTCGCCCGTACGCTGGATATAGGCTATGAATATTTACGCCAGGGAATAAGCGACGGTGATGGTTCCGGTTCTGGATTAAGCCTGGAAAATACGACCTTTGATCGCCTGGTATTAGAAGTACAGCGTTCACTGGATTATTACGATCGCTATTTTTCCCAACCGAGTGTGGCGGGCCTGGTATTGGCACCGACTGAATTGCCTATTCCTGGATTAGATGCGTATCTTAAACAGTCTCTGGGCCTCAGCGTGCGAACGCTGGATTTAGCAGAAATCATTGATATGAATGAACCCCTGACGGTGCAACAACAGGCCCATTGTTTATCCGCAGTGGGTGCTGCTTTGCGTCAGGAAGGTACTACGTTGTAGTCTTCCAAAGTAGTAATTTCCAAAGTTGTCACTTTCAAACCATAGTCGCAGCCGCGGCCTGTAACGCATGATTATTTTATATCGCTTGCGAATGGTTGTATATTCTGCAACATACATTTAAACACCTTCGGGCCAGCACAGACGATATTGCCAGATTCGAAATAGTCGTCATTTCCGGTAAAGTCACTGATTAATCCCCCGGCTTCCTGAATAAGTAAAATACCTGCTGCCATATCCCATTTATTTAAACCCAGTTCCCAAAACCCATCGAGTCGTCCAGCGGCAACATAAGCCAGATCGAGTGCGGCGGATCCCGCGCGGCGAATGCCGGCGGTATTTGGAAACAGTGCTTTAAATGTTTGTAAATAAACGTCGAGATTGTGTTGTTGTTTAAACGGAAAGCCGGTGCCGAGTAATGCGCCATCCAGGTCTTTTCGACTGGTAACACGTATGCGACGATTATTGAATTGTGCACCACTGCCGCGCGTTGCGGTAAAAAGCTCGTTACGAATTGGGTCGAAGATAACCGCCTGTACCAGTTTGCCTTTGTGCTGTAGTGCGATAGACACGGCAAAATGTGGAAAACCATTAATAAAATTCGTCGTGCCATCCAATGGGTCAATAATCCAAAGATATTCGTCACCGGGTGTAGATCCGGATTCTTCGGCCAGAATGCCATGGTTTGGATAGGCAGTGCGTATGACATTAATGATTTCCTGTTCTGCGCGATGGTCAATTTCGCTGACAAAATCATTTTGTGATTTTGTTTGAATAGATATCGTGTCGAGATAATCAATCGAACGTGAAATAATCGTACCTGCTTGACGAGCTGCTCGTACGGCAATATTGAGCATGGGGTGCATCGTATGACTCCTGAGATAATTGTTAGTTTAAAGTCGACTTAAGTGAGTTATGAGTTAAAAGTGAGTTAAACTCGTCGATTGGTGTAAACCGGGTATTTCGGATTGGTACTCACCTGATGGAGTACTAAGAGCCTGTAAGTCCATCTGGCTTCTGCAGCCGGAGGATTATGGGGATTATATAAGTTTTGAGATATTTCACAAATCAGTTTTTTATTGAATCGGGGTTATGATTGGGGTTATGGATGTGTCGTTTGATAATGTAAGAATAGTTTTAATTAATCCATCGCATCCGGGCAATATTGGTGCTGTTGCTCGGGCGATGAAAACCATGTGTCTGCCGCATTTGTACCTTGTTGATCCCAAGGTATTCCCACACGCAGACGCGACTGCGCGTGCTGCCGGGGCGGATGATATTCTCGCCCAGGCAAAACTGTGCAAAACACTTGATGAAGCACTGGGCGATTGTGAATTAATAATCGGCACCAGTGCACGCATGCGCTCGATTTCCTGTCCGGTGGTTGGGCCTGAAGAATGCGCAAAGCAGCTTGAATTAAAGAGTCAAGCCCACAATATAGCAATCATGTTCGGCAGAGAACATTCCGGTCTAACAAATAAAGAGGTTGATCGTTGCCACAATCTAATCCATATTCCCACTAATGGTGAATTTAGTTCATTAAACCTCGCCGCTGCGGTGCAAATTGTTGCTTATGAATTATTGAAAGCAAAAACAGCATTAAAAACGACGTTAAAAGAACACGAAAGCCATGAGGATCAACGAACAAAACCGGCGACAGTGGATGATATGGAATTATTTTACGCGCATTTGGAGCAAACGCTGATCGGTACTGGATTTATCGATCCAGCGGCACCGCGGCACATCATGAGACGATTACGGCGCTTGTTTAATCGCGCACAGCCTGAAGTGGTCGAAGTGAATATATTGCGCGGTATATTAACGGCTATGCAGGAAAAGCTGAATTAAACGCTGATGTTGATATAGAGATATAGAATAGTGCGTTATAGACGGTTATTTGAAAGAAGGTTATGAGAAAGATATTTGCCCACATTAGAGAAGATGTCCGCTGTGTTTTTGACAGAGACCCGGCTGCACGCACGTTTTTCGAGGTTATCACCACGTATCCCGGTGTGCATGCACTTATTTTCCATCGTATAAGCCATCGAATATGGAATATGCGCTTTAAATGGTTCGCTCGGTTTTTATCTGCATTTGCACGCTGGTTTACCGGTATTGAGATTCATCCGGGTGCCAAAATAGGCAATCGATTTTTTATAGATCATGGAATGGGCGTGGTGATTGGCGAAACGGCTGAGATTGGCAATGATTGCACGCTTTATCATGGTGTGACGCTGGGCGGTACCAGCTGGGAAAAGGGAAAACGACATGCAACGCTCTGTGATGATGTCATCGTCGGTGCGGGCGCAAAAGTATTGGGTCCAATTATAATAGGGCGTGGCAGCCGTATTGGCTCAAATGCGGTGGTGGTAAAAGATGTGCCTGAAAATTCTACTGTTGTGGGTGTGCCAGGACGCTTAGCGCGGATTATTCCGACTGAACAGGACCAAAAAAGACATGAAATGGCAAAAAAAATGGGATTTGACGCGTATGGTACCTCGGCGGATATGCCTGATCCGATTGCTCACGCGATTAATTGCATGTTAGATCATTTTCACGCGACCGATAAGAAGCTCGAAGCGATTTGCTCAGCGTTAAAGGAGCTGGATGTCGATTTCAGTGATGTGAAATTACCCGATCTTGATTCTTGTGAGATACAATCTATTGATAACAAAGTAATTTCAGAAAAAAATAAGGGAAATAAGTAAATATAAACCCCGTTATTTTGCTGATAAATACTTGACAAAAAAGCTTGGTTATGAATAATATGTCTTAAATATATCAAAAATAAGGAGTAAATCGGTAGGAACCGCGAATCAAAAAGAATATCATATTTAGCTACTTAGGTAACCTGTAAGGATAATAACGATGAGATTAACGACGAAAGGCCGTTATGCTGTGACCGCAATGCTGGACCTGGCGCTTCATGATAATAAGGGTCCGATCACACTTGCTGATATTTCCCAGCGTCAAGGTATATCGCTATCTTATTTGGAACAATTGTTCTCACGCTTGCGAAAAAATGGACTTGTCACAAGTGCGCGCGGACCGGGCGGCGGTTATCGTCTAAGCCGGGACGCAAAGGAAATTGCGGTAGTAAATGTTATTAGCGCGGTCGATGAAAAAATTGATGCCCGGCGTTGCGAAGGTAGAAGCGATTGCCAGGGCGATAAAACTTGCCTAACCCATCAATTATGGTGTGATCTTAGTGATCAGATATTCGATTTTCTGAGTGGAATAAGTTTGGGTGATTTAGTCAGCAATCATTCGATTCGCGAAGTGGCTGAACGGCAAAATCAGGAAGAAACGCAAAAAAGTTCATTTGTTACTACTCCACAGAGTAACATTATTTAACGACGTAGAAAATAACGCGGTTTAGAGCTGGGCTGATTTGCCTATTTTCTTTTGTTACGTTTATTAAAGACGTTTTGTTGCTTTAAGACTTGTTGTGTTAAGAGATAAGTGCTTATAAATGAACTTTTTGTTAGAGGTATGCAAAAACGCATTGCTATAGAGTGTTGAAAAAGAGTTTGTAGCCTTCCTGGATTTGATCTTTTATTTTGTTCTTTGTGAGTTAGTCACATACGTGGATTCAACCACAAACAAAAATACTATTTGAAACGGAAATCACTGGTATAGAAAGGTATGTAGGCGCCAATGTGGTGCTTGTGCTTTTTTATGTGTGTGCCACGATGTATGTAATCAAAACAATGCAACCAAAATATTAACCTTGCTATACCCTAATTATAGGCCTGAGTATTTAAAGTTATGGATCATCCAATATATTTAGATTATGCTGCGACGACGCCGGTTGACCCTCGTGTTGCAAAAGAAATGATTAAATTTCTGACACCAGACACTGAGTTTGGTAACCCAGCATCTCGTTCTCACGTGTACGGTTGGCACGCCGATGACGCAGTCAAACAGGCGCGAAAAAATGTAGCCGATCTTATCAATGCGGATCCAAAAGAAATCATCTGGACATCCGGAGCAACTGAATCAGATAATTTAGCGATTAAAGGTGTTGCTCATTTTTATAAGAAAAAGGGTAAACATATCGTTACCTCGAAGACCGAACATAAAGCTGTATTGGATACCTGCCGACAGTTAGAACGTGAAGGTTATGAAGTCACTTATCTGGATCCAGAAACAGATGGTTTAATCAGTATCGAAAAGTTTACCGCAGCATTGCGGGAGGACACAATAGTCGCGTCAATCATGCACGTTAACAATGAAATCGGTGTGATTCAAAATATTGAATCGATGGCTGAGATAACACGGTCACGCGGCATCCTATTTCATGTCGATGCAGCACAAAGCGCGGGAAAAGTCGCTATTGATATACAAAAATTAAAAGTCGACCTGATGTCATTTTCTGCACATAAAGTATATGGACCTAAAGGCATAGGCGCGCTATATGTGCGACGCAAACCACGCGTACGTCTGGAAGCGCAAATACATGGCGGTGGCCATGAAAGAGGTCTTCGTTCTGGCACACTGGCGACCCACCAGATCGTTGGAATGGGAGAAGCATTTCGAATTGCCAAAGAAGAAATGGAGATAGAAAACAAACGTATATTAAAATTACGCAGCAGGTTGTTGGCCGGTTTTCAGGACATTGAAGAGATATATGTGAATGGTGATTTACAGAATCGTATACCCCACAATCTAAATGTCAGCTTTAATTTTGTTGAGGGTGAATCGTTAATTATGGCGATTAAAGATCTGGCTGTTTCATCCGGATCTGCGTGCACTTCCGCTAGCCTTGAACCTTCTTATGTGTTGCGTGCCATAGGCCGAAGTGATGAATTGGCTCACAGTTCCATCCGTTTTACCATTGGCCGATTTACGACCGAAAAAGATATCGATTATACAATCAAATTATTGCATGAAAAAATTGACAAATTACGTGAATTATCACCTTTGTGGGAAATGTACAAAGAGGGTATTGATCTGAGTTCTGTCAATTGGGCGGCGCACTAGATATGACGATTACACTAACAGATGTTGCAGCAGACCGAATAAAATCTTTTCTTGCTGATCGGGGTAAGGGAGAAGGTGTTCGTGTCGGTGTTAAAACCACAGGTTGTTCGGGTTTGGCATATACGGTTGAGTTTGTAGATCAGATTGAATCGGATGATCAGGTTTTTGAAGATCATGGACTTAAAATTGTAGTTGACGCTAAAAGTCTTATCTATCTTGATGGTAGCGAACTGGATTACCAAAAGGAAGGCCTGAGCGAAGGGTTTAAATTTAATAATCCGAATGTGAAGGACATGTGTGGTTGTGGTGAAAGTTTTACTGTTTAAATCTATACCCAACATTTCCTATCTGTAGTCATGTTTAAAAATAGAAACTATTCTTTTTTTAACTGTTTTTAAGAAATGGTTTGACACTCAGTGAAAAATTATTTCGAATTATTTGATATTCCGGTTTCATTTGTTGTTGATCTTAATGAACTGGGAACGCGTTACCGCCAGTTACAGCAACGAGTCCATCCTGATAAATTTGTTACCTCTTCTGCGCAAGAGCGCAGGTTGTCTATACAGTACGCGGCTCGCGTGAACGATGCCTATCAGGCGTTAAAAAGTCCATTAACAAGAGCACAATATTTGTTTGAGCTAAATGCGCCTCCTGGGGATATAGATAGCACATTGGATAATTCTTTTTTAATTGAGCAAATAGAATTAAGAGAAACACTCGAGGGAATCGCTGGATCGAAGAATTCGCGTGTAACACTTGATGCATTTATTACAAAAATAGACAGTCTGGAAAAGAAAATCATTAATACGTTGACTGGCCAATTTGAAAATATGACAGAAGAAATGCTTGTGCCAATAAATGAAACAATAAAAAAATTGCAGTTTATAAATAAGCTAAAGGAAGAGACAATAGAGCTGGAAGATGAGCTGCCTTAAAATAGACAACCGAGCATAAAGCAGCAAATAATATCAGCAAGTACGGGGCAATTAGGTTATTGAGATAGTTATGGCTTTAATACAAATTACAGAACCAGGGCAGTCAGACGCCGAGCACAAGCATCATTTGGCAGCGGGCATTGATTTGGGTACCACCAATTCACTGGTTGCGACTGTTCTGGCGGGAAAGTCACAGACATTGGTGGATAAACAGGGGCAATATTTATTACCTTCTGTCGTTCAATATTCTTCTGATTCGAAACCGCTGGTAGGTGCAGCTGCGAAAGAAAAAAGCCTCAGTGACCCTGCTAACACCATTGTTTCAGTTAAACGTTTAATGGGGCGCGGACTCGAAGATGTCGCTAAATCCCATAATCGTCTTTCCTATCAGTTTGCCAGTGAACAATCTGCAGTGCCGCGAATTAGAACTGCGGGCGGTGATGTAAGCGCAATTGAAGTGTCGTCCGAAATTTTAAAGTCACTGAAGAAACGTGCAGAAGAAAAATTGGGTGGTGAATTGGAAGGAGTTGTTGTTACCGTTCCTGCTTATTTTGATGATGCGCAACGCCAGGCAACGAAAGATGCAGCGAAACTGGCCGGGCTGGATGTTTTGCGTTTGTTAAATGAGCCGACTGCCGCTGCGATTGCCTATGGACTGGAAAATCAATCTAAAGGCAACTATGCGATTTATGACCTGGGTGGAGGTACTTTCGATATCTCTATATTGCGATTAAATCACGGTGTATTCGAAGTGCTTGCGACAGCGGGTGATTCAGCATTGGGCGGCGATGATATGGATCATGCGATCGCAGACTGGTTAATAAAGGAGGCAGGCCTGGATGAAAGCGCGTCACTAAAACGATACCGGACGATTTGGCAACAAGCCTGTCAAGCCAAGGTAGCGCTGTCGTACAAAGATATTGTTGACGTGTGTGTACCGTTAGAAGACGCTAAAAATTGGCAAGGTACGTTATCAAGAGATAAATTGGATGAACTCATCGAGCCACTTATTCGCAATACCTTAGCACCATGTCGTCGAGCGTTACGAGATGCGGGTGTATCTATCGAAGAAATCCAGCAGATCGTGATGGTCGGTGGGTCTACCCGTGTACCGCATGTGAGAAAGCTGGTGGGTGAATATTTTGCTAAGAACCCATTAGTAACAATTGATCCAGATAAAGTTGTTGCATTAGGTGCGGCAAAACAGGCCGATATTTTGGTCGGTAATAAGTCCGATGATGATATTTTGTTGCTTGATGTTATACCTTTGTCACTGGGAATAGAGACTATGGGTGAGTTAGTAGAAAAAGTAATACGCCGAAATACTACGATACCGATCACACGTGCGCAGGAGTTTACCACCTTTAAAGATGGTCAGACGGCAATGTCTATTCATGTTTTGCAAGGCGAAAGGGAATTAGTGAGCGATTGCCGCTCGTTGGCAAAATTCGAATTACACGGTATTCCGCCGATGGTCGCAGGTGCAGCGCGAATAAGCGTGACCTTTCAAGTGGATGCCGATGGTCTTTTATCTGTGACCGCAAGAGAAACCACGACAAATGTTGAGAGTCACGTAGAAATTAAACCGTCTTATGGTCTTGAAGATGCTGAAATAGAACGTATGTTAAAAGAATCGATTGCACACGCAAAAGAAGATGTTGATGCCCGGCAACTACGCGAGCAGCAAGTGGAAGCAGACCGCGTTCTAGCGGCATTAAATGCAGCCTTGAAAAGTGATGCTCAAGCCCTGTTGGCTAAAGAAGAGCACGTCACAATCGGCACTGCAATGAAGGAGCTAAAGCAGTTACGTAAGGGCAAAGATACACTGGCCATTAAAAAAGCGATTAAGGTCCTGGATGAAGTGACCGCAGAATTTGCTGCCAGGCGTATGGACAGCAGTATAAATAAAGCGCTAACCGGCCAGCAGGTCTCTGATTTAGGCGAGGAACGCTTGAGTGAAGGGCAGGATGAAGGAAAAGAGTAATGCCAAAAATTGTTATATTGCCGCATGCGGAACTTTGTCCGCAAGGGGCCACAATCGAAGCTGAGGCGGGTATCAGCCTCTGTGACGCTGTGTTACGCAGTGGTATAAAAATCGAACATGCTTGTGAAAAATCATGTGCGTGTACCACATGTCATGTCATTATTCGCGAAGGGTTTGATTCGCTGGAAATGGCGCAAGATGAAGAAGAAGACATGCTGGACAAGGCCTGGGGTCTTGAACCTGAATCACGCTTGAGTTGTCAGGCAAAGGTTGATAATCAGGATTTAGTGATCGAAATACCGAAATATACGATTAATATGGTGAGTGAGAATTAGTATTCCGTACTCCGCCAAAATGAGTATTGAATTTATTGGTCAAACTATTGGCTAGACAAAACTAGTTAGACAAGAGGGGTAACGAATGGGGCTAAAATGGACAGATTCTATGGATATAGCGATATCACTGGATGAAACCTACCCAGAAATTGACCCAAAAGGGGTGCGATTTACGGATTTATGTGATTGGGTCTGTAAACTGGAGGAATTTGACGATGATCCGGCCCGCTCTGGCGAGAAAATTCTGGAAGCCATCCAAATGGCCTGGATCGAAGAGCGGGAATAGTGCACTACGTTGGGGCACGGCTGTCTTGATTTCTCCTTGTTAATTTCCCAAAGAATTTCAAAGTCCCTCGTATCATGCAGAAAATTAAAGAAAAATTGTCCTAAAATCCGTCTTTACGATTGCTTGTAGCCGATGCCTGGCTGTAAAATAGCAGCCTCATAAAATCGGGTGCTTTGTCTTAGCTATTTTGACAAATCCCCACTATTCAAGAATATCCGGAGAAGTAAATGGCGATCGAAAGAACATTTTCAATAGTAAAACCTGATGCAGTTGCAAATAATGTGATTGGTGAGATTTATTCACGATTTGAGCAGGCCGGCTTGCGCATTGTGGCATCAAAAATGCTGCATATGAATAAAGAGTTGGCGGAAGGGTTTTATGCCGTACACAAAGATCGGCCTTTTTTTAATGATTTGGTGCAATTTATGACGACGGGTCCGGTCATGGTCCAGGTGCTGGAAGGCGAAAACGCGATTGCTAAAAATAGAGAAATCATGGGTGCAACCAACCCAAAGGAAGCAGCGGCGGGTACTATACGCGCAGATTTTGCTGAATCGATAGAAGCCAATGCCGTGCATGGGTCGGATGCACCTGAAACAGCAAAAGCAGAGATCGCCTATTTTTTCAAAGCTGAAGAAATTTGTGCTCGATAATTTATTTTCATCAACTATATTTGCTTATTAACCTACTTGGCGAGTTGAAATAAATGTCTGTAATAATCCCAACCAGCGTGTCTGAGTCTGACTCTACGCCAAGATCTATGCCAAGGTCGCCAGCAAACAAAGTGAATTTCTTTGACTTGCCGCGTGCGGGTTTGGACGCATTTTTTGCTGATTTGGGTGAAAAGTCTTTTCGTTCGACACAAGTACTTAAATGGATTCACCATTTTGCAGTCGATGAATTTGACGCAATGACGAATATAAGCAGATCGTTACGTGAACAACTCAATAGCCTGGCGTACATCAACACACCTGAAGTGGTTGAACATCAAGTATCGCGTGATGGCACCCAAAAATGGTTGATTCGTCTGGATAATAATAATTGTGTCGAGACTGTATTTATTCCCGAGGCTGGTCGTGGGACATTGTGTGTGTCATCTCAAATTGGCTGTGCATTAAATTGTTCTTTTTGTGCGACGGGTAAACAAGGTTTCAATCGCAACTTATCGGTTTCTGAAATTATTGCGCAACTGTGGGTGGCGAATCGCGAATTAGGGCGCGACCCCAAGGGCGAAAGAATCATTTCTAATATTGTGATGATGGGCATGGGCGAGCCGCTACTCAATTTTGAAAATGTTGTCAAAGCGATGGATATTATGACGGATGATTTCGCCTATAATATATCTAAACGTAGAATTACCTTGAGTACTGCTGGCGTAGTGCCTGCGATGGATCGTTTGAAAGAGCAGGGCGATGTTTGTCTGGCAGTGTCGTTACATGCACCTAACGATACGCTGAGAAATGAGCTGGTTCCTCTAAATAATAAATACCCTATTGCGCAGCTATTAGATGCATGTAGCCGTTTCGTTGAGGGCAAGCCCAAAGGCCGGGATCTTGTGACGTTTGAATATATTTTATTGGAGGGTGTTAATGATTCTATTAAACAAGCGCATCAACTTGCACGTTTATTGCGACGTGTACCTTCTAAAATCAATTTGATTCCGTTCAATCCGTTTCCTGGCAGTCCGTATCATCGTCCGCGCCAGCAAAGGATTGATCAATTCAGAGATGTGCTGACCAAAGCCGGTTATGTCACCATCACGCGCAAACCACGTGGAGATGATATTGATGCTGCATGTGGCCAATTAGCAGGCAAAGTGTTGGATAAAACTAAGCGTCGATTAAGCCAGGTATCTTATGTTCAGCAAAGCAGTGTCCAGAAAATGGGTGTGCACGGGAACAAACCATGCAACGCATAGTATGCATAGCGATATTAGCGCTTGTTTTGTCGATATTGTCAGCGTGTACATCCACTCAGTCGCGTAGCAAGGAGCAAGTTCAAGCGTCAGCAGAAGCGTATACTAATCTCGGGTTGGGGTATTTAAAACAGGGCAATCGCAAATTAGCCCTCGATAATCTAGAAAAAGCAATCAAGATTGACCCGGAGTTTACCGCCGCGCAGCATTCACTGGCCTTGGCCTATCAACAATTTGGGCGACCCGAGTTGGCTGATAAACATTACCGGTTAGCGTTGGAATTAGATGGAAAAAACGGCTTAATACAAAATAACTATGGCGCATTTTTATGCCGCCAGAAAAAAATTGATGACGCAGAAAAACATTTTCTGATGGCGCTCGAGGATATTAAATATGAAACACCGGCCAGAGCGCTGGAAAATGCGGGGCTATGTACGTTAGGTAAGCCCGGAAAAGAGGATGCAGAGATGTATTTTCGTAGAGCACTTCAAATCGACCCTAAGCTACCGGTTACATTGCTGCAAATGGCAAAAATAAGTATGCTGAATAAAAAATATCTGAATGTGCGTGCTTATATACAGCGTTATGCCGAAGTGGCCAAACATACTTCACAAAGTTTATGGATAGCAATTCAGGCAGAACGGGAGCTTAAAGATAATTTAGCTGAAATCAAATATACTTCACAGTTGCAAGAAAAGTTTCCTGATTCTAAAGAAGCAATAATGCTGTTAAAACCTAATAAGCAAGGCACGGACTCATAATATGACAACTGACGTAAATCAGAGTGTTACAAGCGGTGTTCGTCCTGGGTTGCGATTAAAAAAAGCGAGAGAAACCCTGAATCTCAGTTTGGATGATGTAGCAAAGCATCTGAAATCGAATAAAAAAATTATTGAAGCACTGGAGAAAGAAGATGTGCCAAATTTGCCCCAGTCAATTTACGTTAGCGGTTATTTAAGAAGTTATGCCAATCTGGTTTCGTTGCCCGCCGGGGATATTCTAGAGACTTATCCTAATTTGGGCGTGGCAGACCCTATTTTACCGAAATTTAAAAGTACCACAAACAGTGCTAAATTTGGCACGGGTACTCTTGTTAAGAAAAAATTTAATTTTAATTCAATATTGATAGTGATCCTTTTGGTGATAATCGTTGCGTTAGGTGGATGGTTCTATACTCAAATTTTTTCTCAAAACTTTTTCCAGGATTTTTCTCAAGACTCTTTTCAAGACTCTTTTCAAGAGAATGGCTCTTTATCCAGTTCAACTACTGGTATTGCTTCTAGTGCGGAATTGGAAAACAGTGACTTGAATTTACAAGCTCAGGACTTACAGACTCTGGATTTACAAACTCAATTGCAGGAAGAAATCGAACAGGAATTGATACAAGAAAAACAAAAATTAGCCGCTGCTGCTACAGATGTTGTTTTAGGTACGAACTCTAGGTTATTGCTTGAGCTTAGCAAAGATTCATGGGTCGAAGTAGAGGATGCGAAAGGGAAGAAGTTGTTATATAGATTAATAAAAGCCCCGGCGCGCCGTGTAGTGGAAGGGCAAGCCCCGTTTAAAGTGTTTTTAGGTAACGCTCCCGGAGTTTCTCTTAATTATAATGGCTTCCCATACGATTTAACATCTCATACTGATGGCGATGTTGCGCAACTCACTATTGGTAAAGCTAACGATAATCTCCGGAAAAAAAATTAATTCCTCATCGAACTTAACACTAAACTTACGCTAATAATTTACCACACGAATGCACACGCCAGATATAAAAACTGATTTGCTGAATATTAAAAGACGGGAGTCCATACAAGTCCGGGTGGGTGATGTACTTGTAGGAGGTGACGCACCTATCGCAGTGCAAAGCATGACAAATACAAATACCTGCGATGTCGCCGCGACAGTAAATCAAATCCGTCAATTGGAAAAAGTGGGCGCGGATATTGTACGAGTTTCAGTGCCGTCTATGGACGCTGCTGACGCATTTGGGAAAATTAAGAAACAAGTCAGTGTGCCACTCGTTTCCGATATTCATTTTGATTATAAAATTGCATTACGCGTTGCCGAGTTGGGTGCTGATTGCTTGCGAATAAATCCGGGAAATATTGGCAAAGAAGAACGAATTAAAGCAGTGATAGGTGCGGCACGGCAGCATAATATTCCTATTCGTATCGGCGTAAATGCAGGTTCTCTGGAAAAAGATATACAAAAAAAATACGGCGAACCAACACCACAAGCACTCGTAGAGTCCGCGTTACGTCATGTCGATATTCTTGATAGACAGGACTTTTCGAATTTCAAACTGAGTCTTAAAGCGTCTGATGTTGCGACAACCGTTACGGCTTATCGTCTATTGGCGACACAAATTAAACAACCGCTGCACCTGGGTGTTACAGAAGCCGGTGGGTTTAGATCAGGGACGGTTAAATCTTCGATTGCGCTAGGCATGTTATTGGCCGAAGGAATTGGAGATACCATTCGCATTTCACTCGCAGCGGATCCGGTAGAAGAAATTCGTGTGGGATTTGACATTTTAAGAAGCCTGGGTATTCGCAATAAAGGTATCAATCTGATTGCTTGTCCTTCTTGTTCCAGACAAAATTTTGATGTTATTAAAACAGTTAACGCTTTAGAGGAACGTCTGGAAGATATACTTGAACCATTGGATGTTGCCGTAATAGGATGTGTGGTCAACGGGCCAGGGGAAGCACGAGAGGCGCATATCGGATTAACGGGTGGCTCACCAAATAATCTTTTATACATTGATGGCGCACCCCACCACAAAGTAAAAAATGAAGAACTGGTTGATGAATTGGAAAAAATGATTCGTCAGCAACTAAAAAGCCAATCAACTTCTGTTGATACTGTACCTGGCAATGTATCTGGCTATGTATCTGAATAAGGTATCCGATGTAGCAGTGACTCTTAATACTACATCTGTAATACATTCAAAATAACTAACCCAATCACAGTATAGGTTTCTAAAGGTCAAATAAATGGCAGCCAATATCCAGGCTATACGTGGAATGAAAGATCTTCTGCCGGAACAAAGTAATCATTGGCAACGAGTGGAAGATGTGTTTCGGGATCTGATGGCCGCTTACGGTTATTCAGAAATTCGTATGCCTGTTCTGGAAAAAACAGATTTATTTAAACGTTCTATTGGCGAAGCGACAGATATCGTCGAAAAAGAAATGTATACCTTTGAAGATCGTAATGGCGATAGCCTGACGCTACGACCCGAAGGGACTGCGTCTTGCGTGCGGGCATGTCTGGAAAATGGGCTTTTATATAATCAAACGCAACGATTATGGTATCTAGGCCCAATGTTTCGCCATGAACGGCCACAGAAGGGGCGTTTTCGTCAGTTCCATCAGCTTGGCGTTGAGACTTTTGGTATGGAAGGGCCGGATATTGATGCCGAATTAATATTGATGACAGCGCGGTTATGGCGGACTTTGGGTTTAAAAAGCATTTCCTTGCAGATCAATTCTCTGGGCACGCCCCAGTCCCGAGCAGTTTATCGGCAACAGTTGGTAGAATATTTCAGCAAAAATGGCGACCAACTTGATGAAGACAGCCAACGGCGCCTGACGACCAACCCGTTGCGGATTTTAGACAGTAAGAATCCCGCTATGGCAGCGTTAATCGATGCAGCGCCTGATTTTTCGCAGACCATTGATGCCGAATCGCGGGCACATTTTAATGCATTAAAACAATACCTTGATGAGGCCGGGGTGGATTATCAAGTTAATCCAAGGTTAGTCAGGGGGTTGGATTATTATACAAAAACCGTGTTTGAATGGGTGACAGACAAGCTCGGGGCACAAAGTGCGGTATGTGCGGGTGGCCGGTTTGACGGACTGGTCGAGCAATTAGGTGGAAAAACAACGCCCGCCGTGGGATTTGCACTGGGTATAGAGCGTTTAATCGCACTGCGGGAAGAAGAGGGTGTGGCAGATCAGAACCCAAAATGTCACGCGTATCTGATATTGGCCGGAGATTTGGCAAAACGCAAAGGATTCCAACTTGCTGAAAAATTACGTGATAAAATAACCGGCATTCGCCTGGTCACTCATTGCGGCACTGGTAGCATCAAGTCACAATTTAAAAAGGCAGACAAAAGTGGCGCCCAACTGGCGTTGATATTGGGTGAACAGGAAATAGCGGATAATGTCATCGGTGTAAAATTTTTACGCGAAGATGAGCCGCAAACGACAATGACAGAAGAGTCGGTAATAGAGTTTTTAAACGCCAGAATAGCAAATCAGAGTAATCATTGAGAACAATCACTAAAAGCTATTACCAAGAACAATTACTAAGAACAATTATTAGGAGTTATCATCGTGGATGTCTATAGAACAGAAGACCAGCAACTAGATGCGTTAAAAGGTTGGTGGAAAAAAAATGGGACCTCAACCATTGTCGCAATCGCACTAGGTTTAGCGATAGTAGTGGGTGGTCGAACCTGGATAAGCCAACAGCATTCTCACGCTGAAGTGGCATCGGCTAAATATGATACAATGATTCAAGCGATGGAACAGGGCATGGATGATATTGCACTGGAACAAAGCAGCGGCTTGATAGGGCAGTTTTCGGATACGCCTTATGCTGCACTTGCTGCTTTAGCGAGTGCAAAAATTAAGCTTGCACAAGGTGAATCACTCGCAGCGCGCACCCATCTTCAATGGGTCGTCAGTTATGCAGATAAATTCGAGTTGAAACAGATTGCGCGTATACGCTTAGCCAGAATAATGCTGAGTGATAACGATCATCAAAAAGCATTGGCGCTGTTAGGTGAAGTGGAGCCGGGATCCTTTGCAGCCTCTATTGAAGAAATAAGAGGTGATATTTATGTCGCGATGAATCAACCCGAAAAAGCCAAAGATGCCTACAAAAGAGCGTTGGACGCATCCGCTGCAGCTGCGGGTGGCAAAGATTTATTACAAATGAAAATTGATGACCTGGGTAGTGCCGGGTAGTCTTTTGCGAATGTGAAGCGAGTACTCGATCAAGTTAATTGAATCAAACTAATTTATCTTCGGAAATAACAATGGCAAAAATTAAATATTATCTAATCGTGTGCGTCCTTGGGATTGTTTTCGCGGGTTGTGCTGAGGTATCAGAATATGTCATCGGTGAAGAAGATATAGAGCCCTCGAAATTGTCCAAATTTGACCAGACTTTAGTCGTCAAACTGGCGTGGAGTGCGCAATTGAACACTACTTCTGCAAGACTTCAAACCCGTTTGGATCCAATAGAAGTAAACGGAGTTATTTTTTTGGCTGAACCAGAAGGTCGGGTTGTGGCATACGATGCTATGAACGGTGACTTGGTGTGGGAAACGTTTCTGAAAAAAGCGATTACGGGTGGTATCGGCAAAGGCAAAGCTTATCTTTTATTAGGGACTGAAGATGCGGAAGTCATCGCGCTGGATTTTAAAACCGGTGAGATGAAATGGAGCGTGCAAGTGTCGAGTGAGATCTTATCGCCACCACAAATGTCCAATAACACCGTGTTAGTTTTTTCTGGTGATGGCGTGATTTCTGCTATTAATGCTACCTCTGGTAAGCGAGTTTGGGTTAATCGAAATGCAGTGCCTGCTTTGAGCTTGCGAGGAACAAGTGTGCCGGTCGTGTCAGGTAATCAGGTTATTGTCGGCCTTTCGGATGGCAAATTAATTTCACTGGATATTAATAATGGCAAAAAGATATGGGAAACAACGATAGCAGTAGCGAAAGGCCGCTCAGAGTTGGAACGTATTGTTGATATTGACAGTGCTGTGCGTATTAAAGACGGTTTTATTTATGTAGTCAGCTATCAAGGCAGACTTTCAGCGGTTGATATCAATAATGGGCGTGTTAGCTGGATACGGGATTTATCGTCATACCAAGACATTGAAATCAGTGACTCTCATATCTACATTACGGATAATATAAGTAAAATTTGGGCATTAGATCGCAGTTCAGGCGCGACATTATGGCGCCAGGATAAGTTAAGTGGCAGAACACTTACTGCGCCGGTTGTGCAGTCCGATTATCTTGTGATTGGCGATTACCAGGGTTTTGTACACTGGATTAGCCGGGAAGATGGTCGTCTGGTCGCGCGCCAAGATATGGAATTAGCGAATACAGCGGCGAGGATTGTCGGCAGTGTTAGCGTACAGGAAGAATATGATGTGGGTGGTGATTTTGAATTTAAGGAAATTGCCGGCATCCTGGGGACGCCTTTAGCAGTGGGTAATATGTTATACGTGGCGGATAAAGGTGGGGTACTCGCTGCCTATAAAATTGACGGTAAACTATAATATTAAAGCCGAAAGCGCAAGTCTATCCCGCTTTATGTCGACGCAGTTTGTGTTGACTGATTTTTATCGAATAATTCACGGTCGTTAGTTATACGGGCTAAACGCTCTAAATCTGAATTTAATTCTCATTATGCACCCAGTTATCGCTCTTGTAGGTCGTCCAAACGTCGGTAAATCAACACTCTTTAATCGGCTAACAAAATCACATGACGCACTGGTCGTAGATGAACCGGGTATTACTCGTGACCGTCTTTATGGTCCGGGGAAAATTGGTGAAAAACCATTTATCGTTATTGATACCGGTGGATTAAGCGGCGATGGTTTTAAGCTCGACACACTCGTCGCCGAACAAGCAATGATTGCGATCGAGGAAGCAGATACCGTTTTATTTATCGTGGATGGCCGCGAGGGATTAACCGCATTAGATGAAAATATTGCGGCACGGTTACGCCGCTTCAATAAGAGAATTTGTCTCGTTATTAATAAATCCGAAGGTATGGATTTAACCTCAGCAAGTGCTGATTTTCATAGCCTGGGGTTTGCTAATTTATATGCCACTTCTGCCACACATGGCCACGGAATAAGTACGTTGGTGGACGGCGTGCTGGACCCATATCCACAAGCAGAAGAGGAACAAGAAAAAGAAAAAAGAATAAAGTTGGGTATTATCGGTCGGCCAAATGTTGGAAAATCAACATTGGTAAATTGCATGCTTGGCGAAGAGCGGGTATTGGCCCTTGATAAGCCAGGTACAACGCGGGACAGTATCTACATTCCCTTTGAACGCGATGGTGAAAAATACACGCTTATTGATACTGCGGGTGTTAGGCGACGGAAAAATATTACAGAAACCATTGAAAAATTCAGTATTGTAAAAACACTCAAGGCGATTGATGAATCAAACGTGGTGATTATGGTGCTTGATGCGCAGCAGGATATCGGTCATCAGGATTCCAGTCTTTTGGGGTACATTGTAGAGCGCGGCAGAGCGCTTATCATCGTGGTTAATAAGTGGGATGGCCTGGATGGTGAAACCCGGTCGAACATAAAAAGTGAAATCGACCGTAAACTCTCATTTGTAAATTTCAGTGAATTTCATTTTATTTCGGCGTTACACGGAACCGGCGTGGGTGATTTGTACGAATCGGTACAACAGGCGTATCATTCTGCAACACGGGGGTTTTCAACAAACGAACTCACTCGGATGCTGGAATATGCCGTAGAATCACATCAACCACCGCTGGTTAAAGGCAGGAGAATAAAATTACGTTATGCGCATCAAGGTGGCAGAAACCCACCCGTTATCGTTATTCACGGCAATCAAACAGAGGCAGTGCATAAAACTTATCAACGTTATCTCACGAATACGTTTTCTGCTCTATTGAAACTCAAAGGTACGCCGTTACGCCTGGAATTCAAAAAAGGCAAAAATCCCTATGAAGGCAAAAAAAACAAACTGACTAAACGTCAAATACAAAAACGCAAACGCCTTGTAAAGCACGTTAAAGGAAAAAAATAGTCTACCCGTAGCGAACATATTCATTATGCATTTTGTTTTTTCACTATTTGTCAGTCGGTTTTTTATCTGAATCTGCTTTATGAAATGGAACAACGACGGATGTTTGTGGTTGATCTGCGTAGTGG
>VAPK010060296.1_pt1 | contig 20595 bp, 20 predicted proteins | sample 3395031 | NCBI WGS metagenome assembly VAPK01 (sample SAMN08290443, study PRJNA428436) | hydrothermal vent metagenome | isolation source: Deep-sea hydrothermal vent chimney 1 | place: Pacific Ocean: Juan De Fuca Ridge
AGTGCTACTTCTGTGGTTTTTAGCCTTTCTTATTCTTTCATTTACTACTTTATCTGGCAAGGGAACTGCTACCAACCTGCAAAGAAGTTTTTCCTTTTTCCTTATTTTTAGCTCCAGTATCCATAATAAAATCAATTAATCCTTTTTAAGTTATTTAAATATAATGTTTTATATTATGTAAACTATGTACATCCATAGCGGCACCAATAATTTTGTAGGATTCTTCTTTGTATAACAGTTCAACCATGCTTAAAAATTAGTAAAATCCGTGGACTGGACTATAGCTTATAAACGTTTTCTGAACTTTCACTAATCATATTTCTCAAATCCACAATCAGTTGAGACTGTTTATTTATAAAATCAATATCAAAATCCTTGTGGTTCGTTGTTAACACAATACAGTCAGCTTTAGCCAATTCTTCAACGGTCAAATTCAAAGATTTAAAAATATGTCCTTCATTGGTTTTTACAGTTGTGATATAGGGGTCGTGGTAGTTGACAACACCTCCTTTATGTGCAGTGATATCCATAATTTCAAGAGCAGGCGATTCACGGGCATCGTCAATATCGGGCTTATAAGCCACACCGAGGAAGAGGATGTTGCTGCCATTCACCGCCTTTTTCTGGCTGTTCAGTGCCGTGGCGATTTTAATATACATGTAATGCGGCATCCGCATGTTGATGTGGCCTGCGGCATGGATCATACTTAAGTCAAAATCATACTTTTTGGCAATGTGTTCCAGGTAGAAAGGATCGAGAGGAATGCAATGTCCACCAATACCCGGGCCGGGATAAAAAGCCTGAAATCCAAACGGTTTGGTTTTGGCGGCTTCGATCACCTCCCAAATGTTGATGTCCATTTTTCCGGCCAGCAAAGCCAGTTCATTAATAAGGCTGATGTTGACCAACCGGTAGGTGTTTTCCAAAATTTTTACCATTTCGGCCACACGCGGTGAACTGACCACGTGGATGCTGTCGATGGCTTTTTTATAAAGCGCTTCTCCGATTTCCAGTCCGTCTTCCGAAAGGGCGCCCATCACCTTGGGGGTATTTCGGGTATGAAAGTTTTTATTTCCCGGATCCACACGTTCGGGAGAGTAGGCCAGCCAGAAGTCTTTGCCATGTTTGAAACAAGTGGCATGGTGCGTGGAGATTGGAGATTGGAGATTGTTAACTGGATTTCGTTTCGAGTATTCTTCAATAATTGGGAGCATGAAATCTTCGGTGGTTGTGGGATACGTAGTACTCTCTAGGCTGATAAAAGTGCCGGATTTCATGTTGATGCCAATGTCGATACAAGCGCTTTCGATATAACTCATGTCGGGTTTACGAAACCGGTCCAGTGGCGTAGGAACACAAATGATCAGGGCGTCACACTCTTTCATGCGTGTAAAGTCGGTGGTGGCTTCGAGTGTTATTTTTTCCACCACTTCCCGTAAGACTGCATCACGGATATCTTTGATGTAGTTATCGCCCCCGTTTATCTTATTAACTTTCTCCTTGCTTTTATCGAATCCGATAACTTTGACTCCGGCCTCCGCAAAGTTCACCGCCAGGGGAAGGCCCACGTAGCCCAGGCCGATAATACCTACTATTTCATTGTTGTTGCGAATTTTTTGCAGGAGGATTTGTTTTTTTTGCATAAATTTTGATGTTAAAGTTTTATGTTGTTGGTTATAAGTTAGGAATAGTTTAAAACATCAATATCCCAATAACTTTTCAATGGTCACCTTTAACAGATAACTTAAAACCTGCAACTTACAACAGTTCTACTAAGAATCACTCCCCGCTTTCCCTTCCGGTTTTCTTGTTATCCTTTTCCAAAATGATTGTTTTAGAGGTGCTTTCAATGGCTTTAAGCGCAATGTCTTTTACTGATTCGCCGTCTCGGCTTTTTGGCCCAGGATTTTACCCTGAACTTCCATTTCCTTGATCTTGTTTTCAAGTGTGGCAATCTGAAGGTCCCTCAATTGCAGGATGCCTTCGGTTTCCTTAGACTTAAGCTCGGTTTGATGTTTGAATTCGATACTTAATTTACCTTCGAGTTCAGTTTTTGCCTGCTGAATGGCTTTTTCAAGCTCCGCAGGGAAATGGTCGAAAGCTTTTTTCAATGTTGCATACTCCTGTTCTTTTTCGGCGATGGCCTTTTCTCTTTCGGCATACTCTTTTTCAAAAACCAGTTTCTTTTCCTTTATTTCAGCTTCCAACTGTGATTTTTTCAGTTCATATTCATCGGATTCCTTTTTCCGCTTTTGCTGCAAAGCATAAAGATACTCCTCTTCCTCCCTTTTTCTTATCTTCTGGTTGAGCGCCTTTTCTCTATTAATTTCCAGTCGAAAGGTCTGTTTCCCATCATTTTTATAGGCTCGTCAAACAGGATATCATCAAAATAATTTATTGCTTTAAGGGGTATTACAGGATTGCTTGTATATTTCATCTCGGAGGCATCCAACATCTGATTAAAAGACAGGATTCCTGACAAGAAAGCAATATCTATACTTATTATGTGCCCCAACTGTAACGAGAGCGCAGTTCCTCCTACCAACAAAAATCATTAAATACCGCATCGTTCATGATGCGATTCAGGAGTTCCATACTCACTAATCACCCGTTTCCTTCCACCTGGCCTTCATTTCTGTCCAGTATCTTTTCCCAAACACCAGGCCGGTACCAACCACGAGCCCAAGGAATGTCCAAATGATCATGATCATTACTCTTTTGGGTTTGAAGCGGTAATTTGGAATGGTAACGGGTTCTATAATGGAAAAAACAGGGGAATCGTCTTTGACTTGGATGCGGGCGTTTTCCAATTGTTTGGCAAGCTCGGAATACACGCCGTAAATCAATTGGTAGTTATTGGAGAGCCGGGTTTCTTCGCTGCTGGCCATGGCTGTGCTGATATTCTTGTTTTGGTCGCGGAAACGGGCTAAATTCATTTGTGCCTTGTCAAATGCCTTTTTCTGAACCTTATAGCGTCCCTCAATAAAATCCAACTGGGCCTGAGCTTTTTTAACTTTTATTTCAGTAATAAACTGCTGGAGAAGTTCTTGTGCCCGCTGCCCTAATTCGGCAGCAGCAAGAGCCTGCGGCATAATGGCTGTCAAGGTAATATATCCGTTTTTGGAATCAACGTCAGCATAAACCGCACTCTTCAATCCATTGGCAAGTCTTCTTTCTTTTGGCGACAGTTGAATTAAATGCATTGTATCCCCTTGAGAGAGTTCATTCTTAGGTTTTCCATGTAAGGCCTTCATAATGATACCCGGCACTCCGGTAATGTAGCTTAACATGCTACGTTTGGCATATTTTGTATAGTAATCATAATAAGTTACCGGGTGGCCGATCCCTTTGATATCCAGCTTCGTTTGCATCAGCGCTTTTTGGAAGGGGATGCTTTGCACGATCTTGGGGTAGATCATGGGACTTAGTTCTCCGCCACCGGAATTCAGATTCAGGTTAAAACCTGCCATGGCTGCCAGGGAAGAAAGTCCGCCCAATTTACTGCTTCCCGTGCTGGATTGTGGAACCATAATGCTGGTGACACTATATTCTTTCGGCGAAAGCAGAGCTACTAACAGTCCCAGAACAATAAAGATTAGAGTGGTTTTGAGCACCAGTTTACGGCCGTTCCACAGTTCTTTGGCCAGTTGTATCAGATCGATTTCATCTTCTTCCACAGGGGTTCCGGGGAGGAGTTTGTTTTCGGGATCGGTCATGTTGTTATGTTTTGAATAAATTACTTATTTGAGGTTGCACGAATAATGTCGACTTCATGTTTGTTGTGCGGAATAATGGGTTGTTTTCTGAAGTTGCGATTATTCTGCATTATACTAAAATGTCCACTTTTCAGGATTATGACCCATATTCACTAACATTGAAAGGATATGGTCATATTGGTCATAAAGTTTACTATGAATGTCTATGTCAAGATATTCACAGCCTAATGCATAATCAAGCCAAACCTGAATTTCGGCTGCTTCTGACTCACAATCTGAAAGCTTTGAAATAAAATGCTTTTGATATCTCCTTTTTCGAAATGCTTCCGCAAGATTTACAGTCGCAGACCGGGAAGAACGACGAATCTGATCAGTCAATGAATACATTTCCTCTTTTGGAAATTTTTTTGTCAATCTATATATTTCCATCCCGGCTTCGAACGAAAGTTTATAGACATTCAATTCTTTATGTGTTCTTATTCTTTCTATTGTAAAATCCTTTTATAAGTAAGTGTACACTCTGTCTCAACTTCGCCACCTCGCAACCTCGCAACTTCGTTACCCTTACTTACAATTTCGTTGCCAAAACTGCCACTGTCAAAGTGCTGGCAAGGACACTAAAGATCCGCGCAAAGCTGTTCAGGAAATTGGTTTTTCTTTGTGGTTTCTTAGGTACCACTATTTGCGAGCCCGGCTGAATTTTTAGCATACTTCCGGCAGAAGATGTTCCGTTGGCATAGATCAAGTAAACTTTCGACCGTTTGGCTCCCTGCGAAAAGCCTCCTGACTTCCTGATGTAATAATGGGTCAATTCCCCCTTGGAATACGCCAGGGTAATGGGGTTCATCACGGCACCGGTAACAGTTACCGTTTGTTTCAGTTCCGGAATATTGATAACATCTCCTTCTTTCAACACATAATCACCGGGGCCGCCGGGGTTTTTCAATATTTTTGGAAGGTCTAGCTCTACCAAAGTAAACTTTTGATTTAAGAGAGCCATTTGAGCAGAATCGACTGCCAACGATGAATCTGCGATAGCAGAAATTTGTTTTAATTTTGCCTTTTGTGCATCACTCAGTGCCTTCTCTCTTTTCAGGGTAGCGCCCGGAGCATAGGCAAACCTGTTAAGCCCACCTGCACGCTTCAATAATTCAGAGATGCGTTCGCTTTTGTTCGTAATACTGTAAGTTCCAGGGTAAATTACTTCACCCTCTATTTGAACATTTTTCTGGGCAAAATAGGAAGGGGCTTTCCGGATAAACAAATTGTCAAAAGGTTCCAGTTCAAAAGAACCCTGTCCTTTTTTCAGTTTTAACGACTTATTAATGTTCAGGGTAAAGATCTGGGCAATTTGAGAGTTGGGCATCTCTGCTTCTTTCTGTGAATTACGACGCGCAATTTCCACATAAGAGCCGGATGCAGCTTCTTTAAAACCACCTGCCAGGAATATGAGGTCATTTACCGTCATATTATCGTAATATGTATAACGCCCCGGATGTTGCACTTCACCGGATATGTTAATATACCGTACCTGCCGCATGGAAGAAATAGTATTAATACGAACGGAATCTTCCTTGTATAACGGTATTGTTGTTATATGTGAAAGGATGGAATTCACATCAAAAGAGATGGCTTCTTTGGTCAGATCTTTCTTTTCCCGGATGATCAAACCCCGGTTAGAATACACATTGGGTTTAACTCCATCCGCTTTGTTGATCAAGTCGTTTAACGTCATTCCCTGGGTCAGTTCATAAGCACCGGGACGGAAAACTGCTCCTGTTATGAAGACCCTGTTGGTATAGCGGTCAAGTATCTTACCGGCCACAACCATGTCTCCATTTTTTAAAGAGAAGGAACCAAAATTGCTCTCTTTAACATCGACAATTTCCTTCTCTTTATTGGTAAGCCTGTAAACCGAAAGTTGAGATTTATAGGCATCGGTTGAAAAACCGCCAGCAAAACGTATCAGGTTACTCAGTGTTTCTCCTTTTTTCATTTCGAAAAGATTATCTCTTTTAAAGTTCCCGCTGGTTTTCACCCGTTCTTTATAAGTCGGAATGAAGATCACATCCTGGTCACGGAGTTGCACGTCCCCGTCCGTACTGCCATTGATCAAAAAATCATATACATCAATGATTTTAATGACCTTGCCATTGCGAATTAGTTTAATATTACGAAAAGAACCATTTTGGCCAGGTCCTCCGGAAAGGTACAGGGCATTAAAGACCGTAGCCGTTGCAGGGAGGCTGTAAGTTCCCGGGGCATTGGCATCCCCTATGATGTTAACACTGATAGCTCTCATCGCGCTGAGTGTCACCACTGCCCATGTATTGGGATTGGGTTTTGATAACCCCCTGTATATATCTGTCAGTCTCTTTTTTATGAGGCTGGTAGCTTTGTCAAAATTCATGCCCGCGATATAAACTGGCCCCAAAGAAGGAATATAAATGGCACCAGTATTATCGATAGTGAGTTGATAGGTTTGCTGACTGGCGCCCCAAATATTGATCATGAGCTGATCACCAATCCCCAGTACATAATTGTGGGGCGTAGGAAGATTGATTGACGGTGCAAATGAAAGGTTCTTATTATTAAAAAGTTGATAACCAAAAACTTTTTTTGCCACAGGACTCACCTGAAATGTTGCCTTAGGAGAATAAAATGGGGATAAGGTGTCCCTCACCATGGGAGAAGTTGCAGCCGATACGGCTGAATTACCGTTCATTCCCTGAATCCTGGCTATCAGCTGGTTAATCTGTGTTTGTGTAGCTCCTTTGGCTTTTGCAAGTGCAATGGCCTGATCCATGGACATACCGCGGCTTTGTATCTGTTGCACAATCTCTGTAATTTGCTTGTTACTCAAGCTCTGAACATTAACATTATTGACATCCTGAGCCATGCTCATGGTTCCTGCAAAAGCAAGAAAAAGAATAAGTATAATTCGCATTTTCATGAGTGCAATTTAAAGTTTTTCTTGGTTTGATGGTTGTTGTAAAGTTACGATTTTAAAAAAACAGGAAAAAAGATAAAAGATAAAAGATTTCGGGGCACGTAAAGCTATTGAAAATAAGTTTATTAATATTTTACTTTATTCACAATTGAACCTGGAATTTTCTTTAACTCCTGTGATTCAATAATTAATTTATCAACTTTTACAAGATTGATTTCGTCGGGGTTAGTTGTTTTAATCCGCCTGAGGCGGATTAAACAAGCGTTCGTTTAAATCATTTCGTTTGTCAACATTCCCATCTTGATTCTTTTATCTTCTATCTTGATTCTTCCTTTATACAGCTCCGCCTACTAAGTCCCATCCGCCTAAGGCGGATGAACTGAAATATATTCAATTATGAAACCAGCCCTACACCTTTTTCCAGAGTAAAAGGAGTTCGTCCTGATTCTTTGTTTTCAGGAAATCCTGGATTTCCTGTGCTTTAATGAGCAGATACCTTACCTTTCTTTCAAGTAAAGATTCTGCTTTCTCTACCAATTGTAATAAAAAGGCCGTATCAATTTGGTCACCCACAAACCAAAGATCAATAATTTTACTGTCTTTTCCGCCGGCTAACTGTCCGACCAGATATACCGCATCAAGTCCGCCCAGTTTATTGACTACTTTTTCAATAATTTGATCCAGGCCTACATATTTTAATAACAGGCTGTTAATTTCAGGGAACAGCGGATGTTCCGTATTCGCCTGATAATACTTTCGATTGCCTTTATTGACTGTAACTAACAGATTGGCTGCCTCAAAACGGTTCAGCTCCTTCCGGATGGCATTGGTAGATTCGCCAAATTCCGGTTCCAGTGACCGCAGATAGGCCGTGTTGCTGCTGTTTAAAAAGAATTTGAGTAGCAACTTAATCCGGGTTTTTGATGTGATCAAAGCTTCGAGCATGACAGTGATTCGTGATTGGTGAATTGGTGAATTGGGATTAGTTTTTGTTTCTAATATATTTAATTAATCCATGTGTCAATTTAAGACATTGCGTTATAAGATTTATCAGTTCATCTGTCTGTTCTGATGAAATGTATTTAAAGTTTTTGATAAAAGAATCAAGGTTTCTAATTCAGCCAGTGAACCCAAAGATATGTGAAGAAATTGTGTAAATTCTTTATCGCTTTTTCTGGCGGAACCTTCAGCAATATTCGCAGGAACAGATATCGCTGCTCTTCTAAGTTGAGAAGTCAACCCAAACTGTTCACTGCTGGGAAAGTCTTTTGACGCGAGATAAATATGTTCAGTCAGAAACATCGCCTGTTTCCAGGCATCCAGGTCTTTGTGGTTCATCAACAGTTCGGTTTTAATAATTGATCTCAAAAAGTAATCTTGTGATTGTGAGCCTCTCCCCCCATTCACCATTCACCATTCACTAATCACTATTCTGAGTAACAAATATACTCAATATTTTAATTTTGTCAAGTTAAGCCGGAAAAAATTAAAAACTATTTAATATTGGTTGGGATGATGCTGACTACCAGGTATATGGCAGTTAGCTGTTGGTTTTAGCCTTAGCTCAATTTATCAATTGCTCACGCTTTGATGATTGATTTACTTCAATGTTTCAGGTTTATTTTTTCCGGATCGAATCGAACTCACTATTCACTACTCCCCATTTTCATTCTTCACTTTTTGACCTTTCATAATACCAAATTTAAAAGTTTTAAACTGAACTTGGTGTCAACCTATTTTATGAAAAGACACCATTACTTCGGGCTTCCGTCGAATCACAACTCACCATTCACCACTCACTAAAATATTTCCTATCTTTCGGAATAAAATCGGGATGGAGAATGTCCATAGGTAAAAAGCTTTTGGGAAAGGAGCAGTCAAAATATGCGAATGACCTGGTTTTGGTAAACAGGGTGATGAATGGCGATACGAAGGCTTTTGAGCAGATCATGAAGCAATACAGACCTATGATGGCCAAAGTCATTATTGGTATGGTTGGAAACAAGGAAGATGCTGAAGACATCGGACAGGATGCTTTTGTCCGCTTTTACCGTGCACTGAATCAGTATAAAGGGGATGCTGCATTGGGAACTTATCTGACACGCATTGCCATTAATCTTTCCTTGAATGAGCTGAAAAAACGGAAGTCCAGAAGTCAGGTTAGCCTGGAAGAAAAACACGAAACACAACATTCTGATCAGAGTTCTTTTCAGAAAAGAGATAATTCGGAGTTGGTTCAGCAAGCGCTTTCCCGACTGGAAAGCAAATACAGAAGTGTAGTCATTTTAAGGCTAATGCAGGGCTTCTCCACAAAAGAAACAGCCAAAATATTAAAGATTCCATCCGGCACGGTTTTGTCTCGTTTAGCACGTGGACAGGAAAAGTTGAGGCAAATTATCAATGAGTTGGAATCTTTAGCTCCGGCTGGAGGTCAAATATTAGAAAAAAGAGTACTTTACAGATCAAAATGAACCATGACTAACATTAAGAAACTAAGAAAATTACTGTATCGTTCCTTTGATGAGCCGCTTGATAATAGAGATCGGCAAATACTGGAAGCGGGGCTGGACACCTTTGATGAATTAAAAAAGGAAAACCAGGATATTCGCATGCTTAGAGAAAATCTGGGTGTCTTTAAAGCAGATTTTTCTCCGGGATTTGAACAAAAGGTTATGGACAGCATCAGCCAGGAAAAGAATCTGGTTACTACATTTGAAATATTACCGATATTCAGGGCCTTTGCCTTTTCAGGGATTGCTGCCATACTCATTGTTTTGATCGGAGTTTATTTTGCAGATGGCAGCCTGAATTTCGATTCTATTATGGGGATTAGCAGATATGCACCGGATTTGGGACTATTAGCATTTTTTTAACAGATTAATTGCTTTAAAAAATGAACAATAAACAAAAATACATTCTGACACTGATAGCCGTTTTGATCATCGGTATAGTGTTGGGTTTCCTGATTAATGGCAGAATCGTACACAGGCGTGTTGACCGCATACAGGAATATTTTACAGAACAGGGATTTGGAAGAGAGTTTATGATGGTTCTGGATCCTACTCCCGAACAAATGAAGAAAATTCGCCCGATCCTGAGAAATTATGCGCTCCAGAATCATAAAAACATGATGCAGTATCGTTCCGGTCAGGCCGAGCTAATGGTGAACCTGCAAAAGGATCTGAAACCGTATCTGAATCCTGACCAGATCAGCCGATTGAATGATCTTAAAAATCGCTGGGATAGAAGGTTTTGGTGGCAACGGCAGCAGCGCATGAGAATGCGTCGTGGAGGTGGCCCCCCCGGCCCTCCTTGTCCTCTGCCGGGTCCGCCTCCACATCCGATGGAATAGACATTGACGTATTAATGCTTTTGGATTTGAAACCGGTATTCATCTAAAAAATGCTATTTCTCTTTCGTTTCTATACCGGGAGATCTTTCACTGCGTTCAAGATGACAACTGAAATAGACGATACGTTTCTTTAACCATCCCCCCTTCAAATCCTTCCAACATTAATCCCCCATAACCCACCATGAATCATTCAATTTTAATACATTTGTTTCCTGAAAAACCTATCGAAAATTTTTAAAAAATGGAAAGAGACCAAAAAATATTTGACCTAATCAAACAGGAAAAAGAGCGCCAGACAAATGGCATTGAACTCATTGCATCAGAGAACTTTGTCAGCGACCAAGTGCTTGAAGCCATGGGTTCTGTTTTGACCAACAAATACGCTGAGGGTTATCCCGGAAAACGTTATTACGGAGGTTGTGAAGTCGTGGATAAAACAGAGCAATTGGCGATCGACCGTGCCCGCGAACTTTTCAACGCAGAATATGCCAATGTTCAGCCCCATTCCGGTGCGCAGGCTAACATGGCCGTTCTTATGGCCTGTTTGAAACCAGGAGATACTTTTATGGGTCTTGATCTGTCGCACGGCGGACACCTGTCGCATGGTTCAGCAGTAAATTCATCAGGAATATTGTATCGTCCTGTTGCTTATAAAGTCAAAGAAGATACCGGCACTGTGGATTATGATGCCATGGAAACAATCGCTAAAAAGGAAAAACCTAAATTGATCATTGCCGGGGCATCGGCTTATTCACGCGATTGGGATTATGAGCGCATGCGCAACATTGCCGATGAAGTTGGGGCCATGCTAATGGCAGACATTGCACATCCTGCAGGCCTGATCGCCAAAGGGCTTTTAAATGATCCCATCGAATATTGCCATATTGTAACAACCACCACGCACAAAACATTACGCGGCCCGAGAGGCGGAATGATTCTTATGGGTGATGATTTTGAAAATCCTTTCGGGATCAAAACTCCCAAAGGAGAAACCAAAATGATGTCAGCAGTATTGAACTCTGCTATTTTCCCAGGTGTTCAGGGTGGACCATTAGAACATGTTATTGCATCCAAAGCCGTTGCTTTTGGAGAGGCGTTGTCTGACAGTTATTTTGAATACATCCTTCAGGTTAAGAAAAACGCTGAAGTAATGGCCAAAGCTTTTGTTGACAAAGGATATCACGTGATTTCAGGAGGAACCGACAACCACCTGATGCTTATCGACCTGCGCAGCAAATTTCCTAAAATCACGGGAAAACTGGTTGAAAACATATTAGTCAAAGCACACATTACCGTTAACAAAAATATGGTTCCTTTTGACAGCCGTTCTCCGTTCCAAACCAGTGGGCTGCGTGTTGGGACACCGGCCATTACAACCCGTGGTCTTAAAGAAGAACACATGGCATCCATCGTGGATCTGATTGATGAAGTGATCAGCAATATTGAAAGTGAAACGGTTATCGAAGGGGTAAAGAAGCAGGTTAATGAAATGATGCGAAATCTTTCTCTTTTTGCTTATTAATAACAATCTAAAATTCAATACCTTTTAATTGGGCAATATTACAATTTAAAAAAAGTACCCTTTGATTTAAAGAACACTTTTTTGAGTATTGAGCACAGTCTAAGCACAAGCGGATGCTTGCGCTATAAAGTTGCGTTAAAATACATTCATTTTAAAAGAGTGCCTAAAGTTGAAAGCGCTTCAGCTTTGTTCAATGTAGTTCAAAATGGTTCAAATTAGAGACGTTGCTAAACTACTCACCAATCACTACTCACCAATCACCATTCTTCCCGGAATCTTAAAAAGTCATAAACTATGAAGTAGGGATTTTTTCTTTCTTACCTTTGACCGAAAAACAAGAAAAGATGAAGACAGTATATATGGTTCGTCATGCCAAATCGTCTTGGGAAGACCCGGACATCCCTGATCATTTTCGCAAACTTACTCCTGAAGGAAAAGAACGGACGAAGAAGGTTGCCAAACATCTGAGAATGAAATTTGTAAATCCGGAACTCATCATCACCAGCTCCGCCACACGAGCCATTGAAACTACAAAGATCATGGCGGAAGAACTACATTATCCTTTGGATCAAATCAATATAAATTCCACATTCTACAGGGCAGAAAAAGAAGATCTTTTAGACATGATGACGAATCTGCCGGATGAAATTGAATCGGTCATGATCATCGGTCACAATCCAACTTTTACCACTCTTGTAAATTCTTTCTTAGAACCTAAAGATCAAATCGGTAATTTACCTACTTCGGCAGTAGCTGCCTTTCGTTTCAAGGCTGACCATTGGGAAGAGATCGGCAGTGCAAAGCACCACTTGGAGTTTTTGATCACTCCCAAAGACTTATAAACTTGTTGCTTTATTCAATTCCCGAGAGTATATTCAGATAATTGTTATAGCGGAAGCTTGAAATCTCACCGTTTTCAACTGCTTGTATCACAGCACAACCAGGCTCATTGACATGCAGACAATTATTGAACCGGCATTCGTCCATCCTGCTCCTGATTTCAGGAAAGCGTTGCCCCAGTTCCGTCCTTTCAAAGGCCACCAGCCCGAGTTCTTTAATGCCCGGCGTATCAATAATGGATCCGCCGAAAGAAAGTGGAAATAATTCCGCAAAAGTAGTAGTGTGCTTTCCTTTTAAATGCACCCTTGATATTTCGCCTTCCTTCAAATTGAGAGAAGTATCTATACAGTTGATCAGAGCAGATTTACCAACCCCGGAATGACCCGAAAGCAAGCTAATTTTATCTTTAAGAAGTGCGTGAAAATCATCAATATGAATTCCCTCTTTGGCAGATGTAAATAGACAATGATAACCGCAATTTTGATAAGTACTGAAAATGAGTTTGAGTTTATCCTTTAAATTATCATCGTAAAGATCATACTTATTGAAAATAATGACCGCCGGAATATGATACGCCTCAGCGGTAACAAGAAAACGATCGATGAAACCAGTGGAAGTTCGGGGGCTTTCCAAAGAAGCAATCAGTACCGCCTGGTCCATGTTAGCAGCAATGATGTGACTATCTTTGGATAGGTTGGTTGCCTGACGAATGATATAGTTGGTCCGCTCGTGGATTTTCTTTATAAGTCCGATTTCCTTATCGGGTAACAGATCAAAATCCACCACATCTCCCACAGCAATGGGATTGGTCGTACGAATTCCATCCATTTTAAAACGGCCTTTTAGCTTACATGGATAAGTTTCTCCATGATCGGTTTTCACGATGTACCAGCTACCCGTAGAGCGAAAAACTTTTCCCGTTTTTAAGGTGCTCATGGAAAATTATAGTATTTCCTGATAGCCGATCTAATATCCCAGGTGCAGATCAGGCCTTCCTTAAGTGTTACAAAGTCACCGACTTTAAGTGTGTACTTTCCATCATTTGTTTCAATGACGACTTCCCCTTCAATAATGAGAAACTCTTCATCTTCCGAATAGGTCCAGGGAAACCGGGAAACTTCTTTTTCCCAGACGGGCCAGCCAAAAACACCTTTTTTCTCAAGCTCAAGCTTTGAAAGGTTCTGAATGATAACTTTATTCATGATTCTTAAATTGAGACATCCTACGTGAAAATCGAACCAAAATTACAAACAAATCGCATAAGGGTTACAAGGCTTTATACTGTTTCCCGGGAAGTGTTTGTACTAGACCGCTGAATTCAAGGTTTAGCAATCCGGCAGCCACTTTGGAGGGAGTTATCCCGGAATAAATGATCAGCTTGTCAATACCCAGGGTTCCTTTTTCATTGAGCAAAGACAAAAGGTTTTTTTCGTCATCAGACAACTGAACGAATAATTCGGTTTGCATCTGTTGTTTTTTGTGCTGGTCATCCCACCCCATAATGTATGCGAGGTCTTTCGCCGACTGAATCAGTACCGCTTTGTTGGTTTTGATCAGAAAATTACAACCTCTGGAATAGGTATCATCCAGTTTTCCTGGAACGGCAAATACATCCCGGTTGTAAGAATTCGCCAGATCGGCTGTTATCAGGGCACCGCCTTTCACGTCCGATTCAATCACCACCACGGCATCACTCATTCCAGCAACGATACGATTTCTTTTGGGAAAATTTTCCCTGTCAGGTTTGGTTTCCGACATAAAATCAGTGAGCAGCCCTCCTTTTTCAAGCATGTCGCTTGCCAGCTTTTTATGCTGGGAAGGATACAATTTATCGAGACCATGACCTAATACTCCCACTGTTGGGATATTCAATGCCAGTGCCTGATGGTGGGCACAGCCATCAATACCATACGCAAGTCCGCTCACCAGCAACACATCTTTTTCCGCCAATCCTTCGATCAATTCCCGGCACACGGTACGTCCGTAATCGGTAGCACGACGTGTACCCACAAAAGCCACAATACGCTGATGATTCATATCTGCTGCTCCATTATAATAAAGTATTAAAGGGTGATCGTAACAATTCAGCAGGCGTTGTGGAAAATCTTCATTTTGATAATAAAGTGCCCGGATATTGTTCTTCTCAAGGAATCTTATTTCCTTCTCGGCACGTGTTAACACTTTTTGATTCAATATGTTATTAATAAGTATATCTCCCATACCGGGTATGGCATTCAATGCTTTCCGCGAACTTTTAAAAACAGCTTCGGCGCTGCCACAAAAACTGATGAGTTTTTTGCCGTTCACATCACCGATTCCGGGGATCAGGCTGATTCCGATTTGATACAATAAAGGGTTTTCCATGGTCTCACAAAGTTAAAAATTTGTTTTGAATGGGTTAAGAAACTTTTAATAGGCTTTGATGTTGATGTAATTCCAAATCTCAAACACCAAATCTCAAAGAAATTCCAAAGTATTAATTTTCAAATTGATGTACTGGTATTTTGGCCATTGAATTTTGGGTTTTGGTTTTTATTTGTTTTTTGGAATTTATCACCATTCACCACTTTGTCAACTTGGAAATGTTGGAAACTCCGCATAGCAGGTCTTGAAAAGCGCATCCTTTCCCCATATCTTTACGGAAGATGAAGAAAATCGTTCTAATAAAGAATCTATTATGACTGCTAAAAGAGAAAATAACCAGAAGAAGATATTTGTACTGGATACTTCGGTCATTCTTTACAACCACAATGCCATCAATAATTTTGATGATAATGATGTAGCTATTCCCATAACAGTTCTCGAAGAGCTGGATAATTTCAAGAAAGGTAACGACAACAAAAATTTTGAGGCCCGGGAGTTCATCCGGTTTCTTGACGGAATTTCAGGCAAGACAGCCATTACGCAATGGCGTAGGTTAAACGGCCCCGAAAAGGGAAGTTTCCGGGTTATCATGAACGAAAAAAGCAAAAAAGATGCCCGTGGCGTTTTTGGCGAAGACAAACCTGACCATCGCATCCTGAATGCAGCACTCAAGCTCAAAGAAGAGCATACCGATAAGAAAGTAATTTTAGTCAGCAAAGACATAAACCTGAGGCTGAAAGCAAAGGCACTCAATCTTTTGGCAGAAGATTTTGAGACTGGCAAAATCAAAAATATTGACACTCTTTATACCGGGAAAAGTGTGATCCTCCAGGTGGAAAATCCGCTAATTGAGAAATTATATTCTGAAGGGTTTTTTGAATTGGATGAACTGGGAATTGAAAAACCTGTGGCCAATCATTACTTTATCCTTAAAGGGGAAAAGGCATCTGCTTTAGCTTATTATAATCCGGTAACATCACGAATAGAGCGGGTAGAAAAACGAGCCATTTCCAGGATCATGCCAAGAAACGCAGAACAGGTTTTTGCTCTTCATGCCATCATGAATCCAGATATCAAACTGGTTACTTTACAAGGCGTTGCCGGTACCGGAAAAACTTTGCTTTCGCTGGCCGGTGCCTGGGAACAAAGAAGGAATTTCAAACAAATCTACCTGGCAAGGCCAATTGTGCCTTTAAGCAACAAGGATATCGGATATTTGCCTGGCGACATTCGTTCCAAAATAAATCCCTATATGGAACCGCTTTGGGATAATCTGAAATTCATTCAAAATCAATTTGGAGAACAGGATAAAGAATTTACCCGCATCAATGAAGCCATCGAAAGCAACAAGCTGACAATCACGCCGTTGGCTTACATTCGTGGACGAAGCATCTCCAATGTGATCTTCATTGTGGACGAAGCCCAGAACTTAACCCCACACGAGGTGAAAACTATTATTACCCGAGCAGGCGAGAACACAAAGATCATTTTTACAGGAGACATTTATCAGATTGATACGCCCTATCTCGACTCACAATCCAACGGATTATCGGTACTCATTGATCGCTTAAAGCAAAACAACCTGTATGCTCATATAAGGTTGGTAAAAGGAGAACGTTCGGAGCTTGCCAATCTGGCCAATGATCTGCTTTAATTATTAACCTGAGTTCGATATAAGATTCAAATCTTTTTCAGGATTGGAAATTATAATTGTCAATTAACCCAAAACCACCTATCCTATCACCGGTCGTCATCGCGAGGCGCACAGCAACGAAGCGATCCCATAACGAAACGAACATTACGTAAAAAAGAGATTGCTTTGTCGCGCTTCCCACAGCCTTCACAAAGCTCCGCGCAATGACGGACGTTTTTATAGGAATCTCTGTTGTTAACTAACCCGCAAAGAAAGGGGTTTTCATCATTTTCCTGATAGATTGGAAATGAGGTTTGATGATCCCTTTTTCAGTGATGAAACCGGTGATGTATTTTGCAGGCGTCACATCAAATGCAGGATTTAATGCAGTCGAACCCGGTGAGCTGACCAATACTTTTACAAGGTTTCCATTGGTGTCTGGCCCTGTTTGATAAAGCACTTCATCCTGGGAGCGCTCTTCGATGGGAATTTCTTTTCCACTGGCACATTCCAGATCAAATGTGGAACTTGGCGCCGCCACATAAAACGAAATTCCAAATTCCTTTGCCAGAATAGCCCTTCCCAAAGTTCCTATTTTGTTGACAGTGTCACCGTTGGCAGCAATGCGGTCAGCGCCTACAACAACCATATCTATTTTTTTCTGTGCCATAAGGGACGCTGCAGCATTATCGGGAATAATCACATGTGGAATTCCGTCATTTTTCAGTTCCCAGGCTGTAAGGCGTGCTCCCTGGCCTCGGGGCCTTGTTTCGTCTACATAAACAAAAACATCTTTTCCCTCTCTTTTGGCAAGATAAACCGGTGCAAGAGCCGTTCCATAATCTACAAATGCCAGCCAACCGGCATTGCAATGAGTCAGAATATTTGTTTTCGCCCCGAAAAGAGTGCATCCGTATTTGCCGATTGCCATGGAGGATTCCATGTCTTCTAATGCCACTTTATGTGCTTCCATCACTGCATTTTCCGGATTCACCAGGCCGGCTTTGTACACTCTGTCCACTGCATAAAAAAGATTTTTTGCAGTGGGCCGTGTGCTTTCAATATCTTGCCTTGCCTCCCGTATCATCACAGCTTTTTCCTTAGACTGACTCAGCAGAAAAGCCTGTGCCATGGCATATCCGGCAGCAGCGCCAATGGCACCGGCACCGCGGACAACCATATCGGTGATAGCCATACAGGTTTCCCAATAAGTTTTGCATTCGTGGACCTTAAATTCAAAAGGAAGCAGGTTCTGCTGGATTAAAAAAACAGAACTCCCTTCCATCCAGACTGTTTGATATGATTTACCTTCTACCAACATTTTGGCTCAACCTAATTTATATTACTATTTCTCAAACATTAATTCAGAAATCTGAACAGCTGACTTAGAAACCAATCTCTTTCTTAAGAAATTTCCAGTTGTTTCAGGGATGCCCAGGTCATCAGCCCGGTTCCGGTTTCAATGGCTTTTTCATCCACATCAAAATCAGGGGTATGCAATCCGGCTGTAATTCCACGTTCTTTATTGGCTGTTCCAAGCCTGTAAAAACAAGATGGAACCCTTTGGGCAAAACTTGCAAAATCTTCTGCGGTCATTCTCAAATCCAAATCAACAACATTCCTGCTTCCTAAATATTCTTCAGCAGCAACTTTAGCTATGCGTGTAGTTTCCTGATCATTTTCAAGAAAAGGATAACCGTAATCTATCACAACTTCGCATTCTGTTCCCTGTGATTTTGCCACCAGGGCAGCTGTTTCAGTGATCAGAGAATGTGCTTTTTTACGCCATTCTTCATTAAAGGTTCTGAAAGTACCACGTACTACCACTTCCGAAGGGATTACATTATGGGTACCTTCAGCTATGACGCGTCCGAAAGACAGGACCGTCGGAATGGCAGGAGGCGCTTTCCGGCTCACAATTTTTTGCAAAGCGACAATAATTTCGGCAGTAGCCAGCACCGTGTCATTAATTTTATCTGGCATGGCAGCGTGTCCGCCTTTCCCGTGTATGAAAAGGTTGATCTCATCCGAAGAAGCCATATACATTCCCGGACGGAATCCTGCTTTCCCTGCTTCAAGATCAGGAAATACATGCTGAGCCATCATCACGTCAGGGGCAGGATTATCAAGTACTCCGGCTTCTATCATCTTTATTGCACCACCGGGCAGCTTTTCTTCAGCAGGCTGGAACATGAATTTCACCGTTCCTTCAAATGAATCTTTTAAAGAATTCAAAATCTTCAAGGTTCCGAGCAGGCAAGTCGTATGGACATCATGTCCACAGGCGTGCATCACACCTGTATTCAACGATTTATAAGAAACTTGACTCTTTTCAACAATGGGAAGTGCGTCAATATCGGCGCGCAGCGCAAGCACTCTCTTATCCGGATTTTTACCTTTGATCAGACCAACTATTCCGTGCCCTCCGACTCCGGTCTGGTGTTCAACATTCCAGGATTTCAGCAATCCGGAGATATATTTTTCCGTATTTACTTCATCAAAACTCAACTCAGGATGAGCATGTAAATAACGCCTTATATTGATCAATTCCCCGCTCAGGGAAGCTGCCTGTTTCTTAATATTCTCTATTAAAATCAAATTATGAAGTATTTAAGAAACAAAAATAAACATAATCGTCAAACAGGAATGATGTGCATAATTCATATTTAAATACTTTTGCAATATGGAAAGCAAACGACAGGAACGAATACAAAAACTACTGCAAGAGGAACTAAGTGTGATCTTCCAACGCGAATTGGGCACTGTAACCCAAAAGGCCATGGTAAGTGTTACCAAGGTTTATGTTACACCTGATTTGAGTTTGGCGAAGATCTATCTGAGCATCTTTGCAGCTCCGGATAAAGTGGTTCTTATGCAAAATATTGTGAAGCATACTTCAGAAGTGAGGAGAAAGCTTGGAACGAAGATCCGGCATCAGCTACGTATTATCCCGGAACTTCAGTTTTATGAAGACGATTCGCTGGATTACATCGACAGGATTGATTCATTGTTAAAGGAATAAGTATCCCGTTACCGTCGTGAAACGGTTATGAAAACCTGTTGCTTACAAATTTAACCCAGCTTAAAAAGATATTCCATGCAATATGATCCGATAAAACTCAAATTAGGAGTTTTTTTTAACATGACCCCTGCATTCAGAAGACTGTTTTTCAGGCTTCTTGACTTGTTACTGTTACGCTCGTGGCACATTCGCAAGGCACTGAAAAAGTGGGAGCAGGACAGGCAAGGCGTGCAATACGTGCTGGATGCCGGTTCTGGATTTGGACAATATGATTATTATCTGGGAAAACGCCACTGTGACTGGCACATTCAGGGGGTTGATGTAAAAGAAGAACAAATTGAAGATTGCAACAACTTTTTTCAAAAGATCGGACTGAGAAATGTCCGTTTTGCAAAAGCCGACCTGACAAAATTCTTAGATCCTAACAAGTATGATCTTGTTCTTTGTGTAGATGTTATGGAACATATTGAAGATGATGAAAAAGTACTCCGTAATTATTATAAGTCATTGAAAAAAGGTGGAATGCTGCTTATTTCCACGCCTTCCGACCAGGGTGGTTCCGATGTTCATCATCATGATCATAATGATGAAGCCAATGCTCATTCTTTTATTGAGGAACATGTGAGAGACGGATATGGACTTGAAGAAATAAGTAAAAAGATGAAAATGGCAGGATTTTCACGTACTGAAGTTTATTATCAGTACGGGCCTTCTGGAAACTTTGCCTGGAAACTAAGCATGAAATATCCTATTATTATGCTCAATGTCAGCTATTTATTTTTTGTTATCTTGCCCTTTTATTACATCATTACTTTTCCATTTTCGCTTATTCTGAATTATGCAGATGTTAAACGGAAGCATAAAACCGGCACGGGTTTGGTGGCAAAAGCATGGAAATGAAGAATCATGCTATAAAATTTTAAGCATTATTTTTTATAAAAGACCTTTGATGCTCATGGCATTTAAAATAATTTCTACGGTTTGTTCTGTTGAAAATGCAACCCGGTTGATGATCATGTCAAAACAAACATCCTGAATTTTTTTGTCGCAAAGCTGCTCCGGGAAGAGCACTCTCTTTTTATCAGATTCTAGAATATATTCTTTAGCTCGTTCCCGGGACAGGTTTCTTTTGTTCATGACCAATTCCCTCCATTCCAAAGGAGCTACAGACGTATATGAAGTCCACCCGGGATCCC
>VAPK010125346.1_pt1 | contig 20570 bp, 17 predicted proteins | sample 3395031 | NCBI WGS metagenome assembly VAPK01 (sample SAMN08290443, study PRJNA428436) | hydrothermal vent metagenome | isolation source: Deep-sea hydrothermal vent chimney 1 | place: Pacific Ocean: Juan De Fuca Ridge
ATAAAACCGATGCCCCGGTTGTAATTAACCAGACCTTTCAGATAATAAGCGTAATCAACACTAGGGTTTCTGGGGTGGATTTTGATAAAACGCTCGGCAGCGGCAATGGCGGCTTCCGGTTCATTATTTTTATAATAGGCGTAGGCGACATCCAGCTGAGTTTGCGCCGCAGACTCCCCAAACGGATAGCGGGACTCCAGTTTTTCGTATAGCTCAATCGCTTTCTGAAAATCTTCGGCATCCATGGCCTTTTTTGCCTCGGAGCGGAATTTTTCTGCGTCCCACTCGGCGTATTTTTTGTCGTCATTAACCGGGTCGGTAAGCCCCAATGATTTCAGAGTTTCACAAGCCTGGGTGGTTAAAATCAGGCTGATGATTAAAAGCAGTTTAAATGGCAGTTTTCGCATAATATAGTGGGTTAGTCTTTAGCGTCAATTTCTTTTTGCCAGGCTTCCATAAGGGCTGATAATTCTTTAAGCTTGATACGGGCTGGTGATACAGTTTCATCATGTAAATTAAGCAGTAAAGCCTCTGAGTGCCTGATGATTAGTTCATACACATTACCACATAAATTTTCCTGGTGATTCGGGAACGGACATTTGTCGATATTGACTATTGCGTTAAGAATATCTTGGCAATATTCGGAATTTTCGTTAATATCGGTTTCCAGAAAATCAGCAAATTGCCCCAGATCTTTTGGTTGCTTTATTTTCAAAGAACCTTTTTTGTTGCGTGATAGTTTGATTTTCATCATCAAGGTCAAGGTTGTGGGAATGCGGTGTTAATTCTGCGGTGGTTCCGAGTAAGCCCCATTCTGATGGTAAAAGGTATGCCTCTGTTGTTAAGGCAATAACCCTGGGATTTTTTTTTCGGAGCTGATGGCCCCAGTATTCCCCATTGAGGGTGGTCTTTGGTTTTGTTTCGAGCTGCATAGGCAACCGAGCGAACAATCATTGCCACCGTACATTGTTTGGGAAAGAAGGTGGAAAACTTGGTTTTACCATTGACAAACTCGACCCTGGCGTTATAGATTCCTCCACGCAACTTTTTTTTGCGATAAACATTTTTAACGTCAGTTGCTGTTGCAAGCAATTGTGTCGAATGGAAGCCTTTGGCTCGCCCTCGATAATTAATTTCGCCGCAGAAAATATGTCTCAAGTTGATGGCAGGTTTGGTTTTGCTCCACTTGAAAGATTTGTTTGCGCAGGAAATATCTGTTGCAGCAACAGAATTAGCTGATGAAATTAATAAAAATAATAATAAAGAATATTTTACCATATTACTTAAGCTAAGTTTTCTGGGACGTAAGGCGAAAAAAATGCCGATTGTTTTTTTTAGGTTTAACAAAAGAGCCTCATAACTATTTTTATGACTATTTTAACATCAAAAGTACCTGACGAAATGGTTGGGATGCGTTTAGATCAGGTATTGGCAGAAATTTTTCCTGATTATTCTCGCAGTAAATTACAAACCTGGATCAAAGTTGGTCGTGTCCAAGTCGATGGCAATACTCGTAAGGCTAAAGATAGGCTGGATGGAGGTGAAATAATTATGCTGGATGCTGAGGTTGAAAAAGTTGTAGAGACTGTAGCGGAAGATATACCGCTGGATATTGTTTTTGAGGATGAAGCGTTAATCATCATTAATAAACCTGCTGGATTGGTTGTACATCCTGGCGTGGGAAATTGGTCCGGGACCATGCAAAGTGCTTTGCTTTATTATGATCAAACCTTGGAAACATTGCCGCGGGCTGGGATTGTTCATCGAATCGATAAGGATACCAGTGGCTTACTGATGATCGCAAAAACGCTAGCAGCTCACAATAGCCTGGTTGAACAATTACAAGCCAGAACTATTCATAGGGAATATTTAGCCATCACCAAGGGACGGATGACTGCTGGTGGAACCATAGATGAACCTATCGGCAGGCATCCGTCCGATCGTTTGCGATTTGCGGTCAGAGAGCAAGGGAAGGATGCAATGACACATTATCGGGTGAAAGAGCGATTTACACGACATACGTTGATTCAAGTGAAACTTGAAACCGGAAGGACGCACCAAATTAGGGTGCACATGGCACATATTCGCTACCCACTAGTTGGCGATCCTCTCTATGGTGGGCGTTTTCAGTTGCCTGCAGGATGTTCTGATGAATTGATAGAAGTACTGCGTGGCTTCAAGCGTCAGGCGTTACATGCGGAAAAGTTGGGACTAATACACCCTTTGAGCGGAGAATATAGGCAATGGCAAATTGCTATGCCTAATGATATGCGAACCTTAGTGCAAGCATTAAAGGAAAATGATAATACAAACGGTTAATGCCGATTGGATCGCACCAAAAAATGTTTATGCTGTTAGTACTATTCGTACAGGGGGAATAAGTAAAGGCTTCTATAATAGTTTCAATCTGGCCAATCATGTTGGGGATAATGAATTTTCAGTAGCTGAAAATCGTAGCAGGTTAAGATCATTATTGAAGTTACCTTCTGAACCCGTATGGCTGGAGCAAATCCATAGTAACAAAGTAGTGTGTCTGGATGAGCAATCCCTGAATTTACAGGCAGATGCCAGTTATACTTTAAATCCCGGTGTGATATGTGTGGTGTTAACGGCTGATTGTTTGCCAATATTGCTTTGCAATGAGGCGGGTACAAAAATTGCCGCAATTCATGCAGGTTGGCGAGGCTTACTGTCTGGTATTATTGAAAATACCGTTAAAGCAATGCAGGAGCCCCATTTGTTAGCTTGGTTAGGGCCTGCTATAGGATTTGAGTGTTTTGAGGTGGGTGAAGAAGTAAGAGCCGCTTTCTGTAAAAAAGCCGACGTATTTTCGAGAGCATTTAAAGCAAAAGATAATGGCAAATGGCTGGCTGATATTTATCAGTTGAGCCGGATTACTTTGACAGAACTTGGCATAGAGAATATCTACGGGGGTAGGTTTTGTACCGTGACTGAAAAAGAACGATTTTTTTCTTATCGCCGAGATGGCCAAACGGGACGTATGGCTACCTTAATTTGGAGAGATTGAGTTTAGGACACCTCTATTAATTCTGATTCTCAAATATTTTAGGCGTGTAGATGCCAGTCATGAATTAATAGAGGTGCCCTTTATACTCTCCGCGCGCTCCTTGAGAGTACGAAGTATAGGTTGGATTAACGATACCGGAATCCAATATTTTATCTACTAAGAGATTGTTGTCATATTTTTCTATGAGTTTACTAGTATTAATTATTATTTTTACGGCCATTGGTGGGGTATTAAGCGTGATTGCAGCCTCTTTTTTTCTACTCTTATCCGATAAAAATCGGGAACAGATTTTGCCGCACGGTATTAGCTTTGCCATTGGCGCATTATTGGCAGTTTCCTTTTGGGGGTTAATTCCACGTGCTTTTGCTGATGTCGAGCCGGTACACTTTCAATCCTTGTCTGCCATGATTATGATTGGATTGCTCAGTTTTTTTGTTCTGGAAAAACTATTAATCTGGCGGCACTGTCACTCCGGCAGCTGTGAAGCACATGTTGATGAAGGTCATGCACACCAGTCTGCAGGGACATTAATTATCCTGGGTGATAGCATCCACAATTTCGTTGACGGCGTGTTGATTGCAGCCGCTTTTCTTACTGATGTGAATTTGGGGGTAGTGACAAGTTTGGCAGTTGCCGCCCATGAAATTCCTCAGGAAGTTGGTGATTTTGCGATTTTGCTGCAAAGTGGGTATAGTAAATCCAGCGCATTGTTTTATAATGTATTAGCCAGTTTAACTACTGTAATTGGCGGCGTACTCGCCTATTTTTGGCTGGAAAATTTACAGCACTATCTGCCTTATTTTTTGGCGCTAGCGGCATCCAGTTTTATTTATATTGCAGTAGCAGATTTAATTCCTTCCTTGCATAAAAAAACTGACATAAAAGCATCTTTGCAGCAGATTGGCCTAATTACAGCAGGCGTGTTGCTGATTTGTTTTATGCACCAATTTGCCCATGAATTTGAGCATTCGGAAGAGGTGCATATTGAGCTGGAGCCGTAGATATACGGCTCCGTTGATGATTAGTGATTAGGTAATAACCGTTGGCTCATTTCTGCCTGTACGCTTTTTGATTTCACTGAGTTGTTCTGCGAGTTCGATTAATTCCGCTAATGCCTCTTGTGCATCCTGGTCGTGAAGCGCTACATCTGCTGCAAATTTTTCCAGATAAATCCTTAAGGTTGCTCCGACAGTACCGGTTCCTGATAGTCTGAAAATGATACGGGAACCGTCTTCAAAGCCAATTCGGAGTCCCTGGTTTTTGCTAACGCTACCATCTATAGGGTCTTCATAGCTGAACTCATCGGCAAATTTCACAGTGTATTCGCCAAATGTCTGGTTTGGTAGAGCTGGAAGTTGTTCCCGCAGATGGTCAAAAATACCGTTGGCAATCGTTAGATCTACCGCTTCATAGTCGTGTCTGCAATAGATGTCGCGGCCAAATTTTTGCCAATGGTCATGAACAATTTGGCTGACTGATTGCTGTTTGATGGCTAATAAATTCATCCAGAATAGAACCGCCCATAAGCCGTCTTTTTCTCTGACATGATCAGAGCCGGTGCCGAAGCTTTCTTCACCGCATAGGGTGATTTTATGGGCGTCAAGTAAATTGCCAAAATATTTCCAGCCGGTTGGTGTTTCATAACAAGGAATGCCAAAAGCATCGGCTACTCGGTCTACCGCCTGGCTGGTCGGCATGGAGCGGGCAACCCCGCTAACTCCCTGGCTATAACCAGGAATTAAATGGGCAGTAGCGGCCATAATTGCCAAACTGTCACTTGGGGTAACGAAAATATTCGCTCCCAGAATCATATTGCGGTCACCATCACCGTCTGATGCAGCGCCAAAGCTTGGTGCTTTGGCACTAAACATGGTTTCTGATAATTCTTTAGCATGAGCCAGATTGGGGTCGGGATGACCACCACCAAAATCAGGCAGGGGTTCGGCATTGATGACTGAGCCAGGTTCTGCGCCGAGAATATCTTCAATGATTCGTTTAGCATACGGGCCGGTAATAGCGTGCATAGCATCAAAGCACAAGGTGATGAAACTGGACTTTATTGATCTTTTAATTAATGGGAAATCAAAAAGCTGGCTCATTAATTCTGCATAATCACTAACAGGATCGATAATGCTAACTTTAAGCGATTCAATTTGTTGTTCGCCGATATTATCCAGATCCAAATCAGCGATTTCAGCGATCTGGTATTCAGTTATTTCTTTGCTGCGCTGATAAAGTGCATCGGTAAATTTTTCCGGTGCTGGCCCACCGTTGCTGACATTGTATTTAATACCAAAATCTTCATCAGGGCCGCCCGGGTTATGGCTTGCTGATAGTATCAAGCCACCGAAAGCCTGGTTTTTTCTTATGATCAATGAGGCAGCCGGGGTGGAAAGCAATCCTCCTTGGCCTATAATTAGATGACCAAACCCGTTAGCTGCGGCTATCTTAATGATGATTTGGATAGCTTCGCGGTTAAAATAACGGCCATCGCCACCCAGAACTAATGTTTTTCCTTTAATGCCTTGTAGAGAGTCAAAAATAGCCTGGACAAAGTTTTCCAGATAATTAGGTTGTTGAAAGACTTTTACTTTCTTTCTCAAACCGGAGGTTCCAGGTTTTTGGTCGTCGAAGGGTTGAGTAGTTATTGTTTTAATTTTCATTTTTTGACTTGGTCTATTAATGTTTGCTTAACTATACCAAAAAATAAAGTTAATGTTGACTTAAGATAGAGATATTAGGATGCCTACTTTAATATTGTTGCTTATTAATTTGATAGTTTGTAGTGCAATGGCTAGCGAAGGTGTTTGGTTGCTAGTTGATACGCAAGCGATGAGTCTGCAAGTTAAGCGAGGCCAAAAGACTGTCGATGTGTTTGAAAATATTTCGATAGGCCGTAATGGAGCAGGCTTTAAGGAGCATCGCGGTGACGATGTTACGCCACTGGGGAATTATAAAATTGGCTGGATAAACCCAAAAAGCTCATTTCGTAAATTTTATGGTTTTAATTATCCATCCAAGCAAAATGCACAGAAAGCGCTAGCTGATGGATTGATTAGTCGGAAAACTTTCCGTTCTATTGAGAGAGCACATTTACAACATAAAACTCCGCCTCAGCATACTCCGCTAGGAGGGAGGCTTGGAATTCATGGTTTGGGACGCGCTAACAAGAATATTCATAAAAATATGAATTGGACTCACGGGTGTATTGCTCTTACTAATGCACAGATTGATCGATTGGGTAAATGGATAAAGAAAGGAACAGTAGTTAGGGTAAAATAATTCTGGTCAATAACGGAAAAAACAGGCACAATTATATATTACTTCATTATATGTTCGTTAGGTTTTGTTTTTAATAAAGAAAGGTAAGGTTACAGATATGAAAAAATTATTAAAGTTTGCAGTGATTATTGTGACGGCTGGTTTAGCGGTCGGTTGTGCGAGTACTTCGGATGTTGAAGGGCTACAGTCCCAAATTGATGGCTTGAAATCAGATCTTGATAAAACATCATCTGCTGTAGCTGGCGCTCAAAGTGCGGCAAATGATGCAGCAGCAAGAGCATCTGCTGCTGAAGCTGCTGCAGAACGTGCAGCCGGTTATGCTCAAGAGACTAACACCAAGCTTGATCGTTTGTTCAAAAAATCTATGATGAAGTAAGTAACTTTACTTCGCAAAAACCCGGCAGTCTCTGACTGCCGGGTTTTTTTATGCCATATTTTTGGCTTTTTCAATCGGAAAGATAGTCTTCTAAATATTATAATTCCGCGTTCATCTGGTTTTTCTAGGATAATAAGCCGCTTTAACCTAGAAACCGTGATCTAACTGATCTTTCTAGGTTTAATCTCTTCATTTATAGTGCTTCATGACCCAAATTAACAAGGAAAAACTTTCCAGTGCCCGCTTTTCTCAGGCAACAGATGCTTTTGTTGAGATATTTACCGCATCGGTAGATTTTGATCAGCGGATGGCTCAGCAAGACATCCAAGGCTCCATGGCGCACGCTTCGATGTTACATAAAATCGGGGTTTTAACAGCAACTGAGCATGATGAGATTATCAAAGGACTGGAATCTGTAGCCCAAGAAATACGTAATGGTGAATTCGAATGGTCGATAAAGCAAGAAGATGTTCACATGAACATCGAAGCCCGGTTAACCCAGTTAATTGGTACTGCAGGTAAAAAGCTACACACAGGTCGTTCTCGCAACGATCAAGTTGCTACTGATATTAGGTTATATCTACGCAGTGAAATAGAAAATATTATTAGTATGATTTATCGGCTCCAGACCGCTTTGCTGGATCTAGCTGAACGGGAAACGGATACGATTATGCCGGGGTTTACCCATTTGCAGGTTGCCCAGCCAGTCACCTTCGGACATCACCTGATGGCTTGGTTTGAAATGTTAAGCCGCGATAAAGAAAGATTAATAGATTGCCGGAAGCGGGTTAATATTATGCCGTTAGGTGCTGCGGCGCTGGCAGGAACCAGTTATCCGATCGATCGTGAATATACAGCAAAATTGCTTGAATTTTCTGAACCTTCTGCAAACTCTCTTGATGCGGTAAGTGATCGCGATTTTGCCATTGAGTTTATTGCTGCCGGTAGTTTGATTATGATGCATTTATCCCGGTTTTCTGAAGAATTGGTTTTATGGTCTAGCGCTCAATTTGATTTTATTGAATTACCAGACGCATTTTGTACCGGCTCTTCCATTATGCCGCAAAAGAAAAACCCTGATGTTCCGGAATTAGTTCGAGGCAAGGCTGGGCGGGTAACCGGTCATTTGATGTCATTGCTTATGCTGATGAAGAGTCAACCGCTCGCTTATAACAAAGATAACCAGGAAGATAAGGAACCCTTATTTGATACGGTGGATACTTTGATTAATTCTTTGCGCGCTTATGCTGATATGATGCCGCATATTCAGAGTAAAAAAGAGAATATGTATAAAGCGGCTAAGCAAGGGTTTTCAACTGCAACAGATCTGGCTGATTATTTGGTTACGAAAGGGATGGCTTTTCGTAATGCCCACGAAGTTGTGGGATTGGCTGTACGTTTAGGTATTGAGACTAAACGGGATTTATCCGAGTTGTCGCTGGAGGAATTGCAGCAGTTTTCAGAAATTATCAGCGAAGATGTTTATCAGGTCTTAACGGTAGAAGGGTCAGTAGCGTCACGCAACCATTTAGGAGGAACAGCGCCCTCAATGGTCAAACAAGCCATTCAAACTGCCAGAAAAAAGTTAGAGAAATGAGACTAAGAACCTGTTCAAGGTCTACTACGCAACTGCTATTTGCCGTTGGGCGGGTGCTCGAAAACCTTATTTACTCCAGTAGTAAACTCCGGTTTCTGTGCTCAGTTCGTCCACAACTGACAGCGGCTCGTAACGATCTTGAACAGGATCTAAGCTCTTCTCATTCGAATGCGGAAAGCATATTAGTGTGAGCTTTAACGCATTATAAAACAATAATTATTCTACGTTTATACTTGAGAGGTCGCTTTGGTAAAGTAAATGAACTGAAAAACTGGTAATCCCCCTCATTTTTACCAAAATTGTTGTTAAACAACGCACTATTTAAGTCCCCCTATTCAAAAATCTAGTCTGATTATCCCCTTTTTTTCGCTTCCACTAGTTTTAACAAGATGATCCCTGGGTCTGGTTTTTCTTATGGTAGCGTCTACTATTATTAGTAGATGACTGAAATTATTAACCTTCCTGAAATTAAATTAGGCTCCCCTGGCGAGGAAATCAGCAAAAAAGATTTGCACTCGATTAGCCAGCGCTTTAAAAACCTACATTTATTTAAGTTACAACGGATTCAGCAATTTTTACGAGTTAGGCAACATATTTTCTTAGAGTTATTGGGGTTGATTTTTCATCAGAATCACCCTTCGTTACCTGGATTTGTATCATCGGATACACCGTCTGGTATCCCAGATTTTTCACCAAGCAGAGCAACACTTAAAGCAGCTAGACTGTACACTCGGCTGTTCAAGTATAAGCGCCGGGCATCAAGAAATTACGCTATAGAAGGGTTGTTCTTGATGGGCAGTGTTAGCAGTATTGCATTCACTAAAACTAGTGATATGGATATCTGGTTATGTCATGAAGCAAATTTATCCCAGGGAGCTTTGGTTAAACTGCAAAGCAAAGCAACGGCAGTTGAAGAATGGGCTGCCTCGTTGGGCCTTGAAGTGCATTTTTTTCTAATGGATATTGAGCAATTCCGCGGAGGTAAGGAAGTACCCATTTCAACAGAAAGTAGTGGAAAAACGCAGCATTATCTGTTGTTAGAAGAGTTTTATCGAACAGCCATTTATGTTGCTGGCAAGATCCCAGTCTGGTGGTTGGTGCCTCCTCATGAAGAATATAATTATTCTGAGTATGTTCAACATTTGCTGCAAAAACGTTTTATTTCTCAGCATGAAGTCATTGACTTTGGAGGACTAAATGCGGTCCCTGTTGAAGAGTTTGTCAGTGCAACATTATGGCACATATACAAAGCAATCTATTCGCCACATAAATCGTTATTGAAGCTGTTGTTAATGGAAAGTTACGCTAGTGAGTTTCCGCAGCCCCAATGGTTATGCTCAAAATTAAAAAAAACGGTTTATCAAGGGCAATTCCTGATTGATGATCTTGATCCTTATCTATTGATTTATCGTAAGGTTGAGGAGTATTTACAAAAAACAAATGCTACGTCAAGAATTGAATTAATTCGCAAATGTTTGTATTTAAAGATAATGGGGCAGTCTGCAAAAAGCTCAGATTTGCAAACTCGTCATCTCCGCGAAGCCTTTATTGAAAATATTGCCTTGCGTTGGGAGTGGCAAAAAACAAGTTTAGTGGAGTTAGAGCGTCGTGACTCGTGGAATATTATTAATGGCTTGCAAGAGCACACAACTATCGTTCAACAACTGACCCAATGTTATCGAATGAACTTGGGTTTTGCCAAGAAATATTTGAAAGAAGATTATCAGCACGACGAAGATTCGAAGTTAATTGGCAGAAAGTTGTCTTCCTTTTTGGAAAAGAAACCGGATAAAGTGGAGGTGATTTCTACTCGATCCACTATTCAAGCTAAAGAAGATGAAATATCCATTCTGGAGATTCCTTTTGCTGGAGAAAATATAGGCTGGGGCTTGTTTCTTGGGAATAGACAGGTCGAAAATTCTGTTGCTCATGAGCCTATTAAAACCAGCTGGTGTCTGACGGGAATACTCGTTTGGATGGTTGTTAATGGCTTGTACCATAGGCAACTTAGAATCCAGTTTAGCTCGGAGTCTCTGGATTTGAAGGCTTCTGATCTGCATTTAATACTGAGTAAAATTGATCAATTTCTGACGCACTATTATAGTGGTGCTGATAAATCTCTTGAAATTTATCGGCATCGTAAAACACTCGTTGCATCTTTAGTGATTATAAATTTAGGTATTGTATTGCCTGAGTCCAGAGAAGACGGCCTTGTGATTATGAGCGAGCGTTCAGACGCACTTAGTTATGGTAGGACTCGGGAAAATTTTATTCAAACCCTAGATAAAATAACCATTTCCAGTTGGGGAGAGATACTCTTCAGTCAGCACCACGGAATAGAAGGATTATTTGCTTGTTTTAGTGATAATATTAATAAAAGCAAGCAGGGAGAGTCCCCTGCACCTATTAACTTTGCATGCTATACGCATTTACGAGCCAGGAGTATTGTTTTACGGATCAATACTATTTACCAAACCCTACTTCAGTTCTACGCTGATAGGGCAGGTGAAGATCCCGTTCGCTATGTTTTACCGAGTGGCCAGGAATATTGTATGTTCCAGGAAATAAGCGGGTCTTTAAATTATTATAAAATCGACACTCAGTCACAATTGCTTAGTGAGTTGGGAAAGAGTCAAGATATATTCAGCACTGTTCACTTCGATCCTGCCGTATTTGGAACTACGGTTATTCCTCATTTGTATGAATTAAACAAACCAGAGGTGATTCAAGTATTTGTCAATACTATCGAAGATGATGCCGCAGACCTTTATGTGATAGATGAAAAAGGGGGGGTATTTTATCAGCGGCATATTAATACAACGGTAAAGCAACTGTTGATGGGATATTCCGTTTTTCTGGAAACGGTAATTGATAGACATAATTTTGATTATAATCTAAATCTTGAATACTATGAGGTTTTTAAAAATTCAGCCGGGCATTGTTCTTGTATTCCAATAGTGGTAGAGCCAGCAATAACCCCGGGGTTTTTATCAATTCGAGTCACTGGGTTGGAAATTGATCAGGCAACAATTAACTACACGATTTACTGTGATGAATATGAGCTTTCATCCGTCGATTTTGGTGAACAGGTTTTTAGAAAAGCAGCGGACTATGTAGTTCAGCGTAGGAAAAGTAGAGATAACTATCCTGTTCATATTACTGATGTTGATGTTCCTTGGGCTATTTTAGGATTTGAATCATCAAAGCAATATCAGACCATTGGCTATTTAAAATACAAACAGAAGATTGAGCAGCGATTAAATCTTCACTTTTCTTAAATTTGAGCCCTACTGAATATAGTGCGTTGCTTGACAGGTCGGTATCGTAGGCTAGGGATTACAAATTATTTGCTAGTATGATATAAAAGACTATAATTTACACAATGTATAATAAAGGTGAGAGTGGAAATGGATTCCTATAGAGCTAGGTACTTGAGATCCAATTTGAATAAGTTGCAAATCGATCTTGCAGCAAAAAAAATAAATAAGGAAATTCCGCTTGTTGCGGATGTTCTTGATATTGATGCATCCGGTATCAAGGTCAGGTTGACTCAGCCCTTAAAGGCAAAGATTGAAGATAAGGTTAAAATCCAGTTCACTTTGCCAGGTTCAGGTTCAAAGCTCACTGTTCATGGGACTTTGAAGGATCAACAGCCAAATCCGAATCAACTTAGCCTTATTGAAGATAAGGTTTCTATTGATGATCTGGTTTATGATTGCGTAAAACTTTCAGATACTACTTTACTGATCAAAACAGTTTAATACTCTGTAGTCTCCCCGACAAAACCTATAAGCGCATGAAGGTCTGTTCCCAATGGCGCATACAGTTCTTTCTAGAGTTCCATGCCACAGTAATAAAGGGAGGCGTTCATTTCTTGGGCGGTTAAATTAAAAAGGTACTGCTAAAAATTGTACTGCTTCGACTTTTCTTGTCCAGTAACAAGTGCCTGAATAGTCCAATTCCGCATTACCCTAGACACCGTGTCAAATACCTCAAAAGCAGGGGCTAATTCCTTCGCACCATAAACTTTGGCGGTATTCTTCCACCACTCAATTCAGTTATCATTTTAGCCTGCAGGTTGGCATTGGTGTCCAGGCCTGGATAGTTTTTTGGCCATGCTGTAACCATTTTCCAGTTGAATATTGATTTTGCCTTTGCAATGGGAGCCCTGGCTGTTAAAACACCCATGCCAGTATGCCAGTGGGTCCGATAAAGTCTCGGCGTTTCATAGCAAATATTTGCTATTTTAAATTATTAATTATTGGCTGTTGAAAGACGTGTGAAAATTGGGATTACGCAGTTTACATGTATTAAATAAGGGGTTCAGCCATTGCGAGATTATAGAGCACCTCTATTAATTGTGGATGAGAAAGATTGAGAGCCAAAATATTCAGTATCAAGGCGAAATCTGCACGTAATAGCAGGCTATTGCTAAGGATTTCAACGCAGAGATTGGAGATTTTGGACTCAAGGTTTCCTCCATCAATTAATAGAGGTGTCCTATAGTGAATATCTCTCGGCTTTATGGTGTCAGCATAGATTTTTAGTATAGATAGGCTGGCTGGAAGTACAGAGTTAGAAGATAGACCAAAACCACATTAATGTGCTATTATTAATAGTTAACAAGGGGTTTCTGAAATCTTTCCTTGGTTTTTTAATCCCATATATACATCATCTTCCTGGAGAATTTCTATGACAATAAAAGTTGCAATCAATGGTTACGGACGTATTGGACGCAACATCCTGCGCGCATTATATGAATCTAATCGTACCAGTGAAATTGAAATTGTGGCTGTCAACGATTTGGGTGATGCAGAAACTAACGCACACCTCACTCAATATGATACAGCGCATGGTAAATTCCCTGGTGAAATTAGTGCTGATGGTGATTATTTAGTTGTCAATGGTGACAGAATCAGAGTATTTGCTGAAAGAGATCCATCAAAACTTCCTTGGGCTGAGTTAGGTGTCGATGTTGTACACGAAAGTACTGGTTTTTTTGCTAGCAAAGAAAAAGCTTCAGCACATATTGCCGCTGGCGCGAAAAAAGTGATCATTTCCGCACCAGGTGGAAGTGACGTTGATGCAACGATAGTCTATGGCGTTAACCACGACACCTTGAAAAGTACAGATACAGTTATTTCCAATGCTTCCTGTACAACCAACTGTCTGGCTCCTATGGTTAAGCCTTTGAATGATAGTTTGGGTGTGGTGCATGGCTTAATGACAACGATACATGCTTATACCAATGATCAGGTTCTCACGGACGTTTACCATCCTGATTTACGTCGTGCACGTTCAGCTACGCAATCAATGATTCCTACAAAAACAGGAGCTGCTGCTGCGGTAGGATTAGTCTTGCCTGAGCTGGCTGGAAAGCTGGACGGTTTTGCGATGCGAGTGCCTACTATCAATGTTTCTGTCGTTGATCTGACCTTTGAGGCCAAAAGAAATACGACTATAGAAGAAGTAAATGAAATTCTTGAAACGGCAGCAGCTGGTTCATTAAAAGGTGTTTTGGAGATCAACAAAAAACCACTGGTCTCTATTGATTTTAATCATAATCCGGCATCTTCCATATACGAATCATCACTTACCAAAGTAATGGATGGTAAATTAGTTAAAGTACTGTCCTGGTACGATAACGAATGGGGTTTTTCAAATCGTATGTTAGATACCACTATCGCTTTAATGAATGCAAAATAATAAATCAATGCGACTGCTAATCCTACTAAGGAATAATATATGTTAAGAAGGACTAAAATCCTAGCAACACTCGGGCCTGCCACAGATGAACCTGGCGTTTTGGAAAAGTTATTTCATGCTGGCATTGATGTGGTTCGGCTGAATTTTTCCCATGGTTCTGCCCAGGACCATATCGATCGGGCAACTATGGTCAGGGAATTGAGTAAAAAAACCTGTCGGCGGGTTGGGATTTTAGCAGATCTTCAGGGACCAAAAATTCGTATCGCTCGCTTCAAAGACAGCAAAGTAAGGCTGGAAGAAGGGCAAGATTTCGCGTTAGATATCAACCTTGATGAAAATGTCGGTGATAATACCCAGGTAGGCATTACCTATGAGCCTTTGGCTAAAGAAGTAAAACCTGGCAGTCGTTTGTTATTGGACGATGGGCGGGTGGTTCTTGAAGTTGTAAAGGTAGAGAACATGCGTGTTAACTGTACTGTAGTCGTTGGAGGTAATCTCTCTAATAATAAAGGCATTAATTTAGCAGGTGGTGGTCTTTCTGCGGCTGCTTTGACGGATAAAGACAAGCAGGATATTAAAACCATTGCCAAAATTGATGCAGATTTTGTTGCAGTTTCATTTCCTCGTACTGCGGAGGATCTTAATGAGGCGCGCTATTTGTTAGAAGCTGAAGGCTGTTATGCAAGTATTGTTGCTAAAGTTGAACGCGCGGAAGCCATAGAAGTTATGGATGAGATTATCCTGGCATCTGATGTTGTTATGGTCGCTCGGGGTGATTTAGGTGTTGAAATTGGCGATGCAAATTTGCCAGCTGTCCAAAAACGGTTGATTCGACGCTCCAGAGAGTTGAAAAGAGCCGTTATTACAGCAACACAAATGATGGAGTCGATGATAGAAAATCCTATTCCAACACGGGCAGAAGTGTTTGATGTGGCAAATGCGGTTCACGATGGTACCGATGCAGTAATGCTTTCAGCTGAAACGGCCGCTGGAAAATATCCAGTGCAAACCGTTGAGGCGATGGCCAGGATTTGTCAGGAAACTGAAAAGCAGCGTAGTGTTCGCGAATCAGATTATCGTGTTAATGCCAGATTTAAAAAAGTGGATGAAGCCATTGCCATGTCCGCTATGTATATGGCTAACCACACTGAAATTAATGGTATTGCAGCTTTAACAGAATCAGGCTCGACAGCCTTGTTGATGTCCAGGGTTAGCTCAGGTATTCCAATTTATGCTTTCAGCAGTGAGGATAAAACGTTAGGCAAGGCAACGATGTACAGAGGCGTTTTCCCTTTTCATTTTACTCATGAAGATCAAGGTCATGCTGAAGTAAATCGGCAAATTCTTGAAAGATTGAAAGAAAAAGGTCTTGCTAAAAATGGAGATAATTTTATTATTACCAAAGGTGATTTAACGGGACAGCAAGGAGGTACCAATGCCTTGAAGATCGTTACACTTGGAGAAGGTTTAACTCCGTAAGTAACCCTGGCGCTTCAGCAACGTTGGTTTGATGGGCTGAAAAACAAGTTAAATTTAAGAGACAATGGAGAAGAGAATTATTTTATTTCTCCTCACCCAAACCCTCTCCAGCAGTAGAGGGCTTAAGAGCTGAAAGCTCTCGTTTAAAAGCCCTCCCTTGATGGGGAGGGTTGGGTGAGGAGATATTAAAATAAATGCTTTTTTCCATGTTCTCTTAGATTTTACCTAATCTAACCAATTATGACAGTCTCCTAGAAAAATCAGACGTGAGCGAAATAGGTATTATTAAATTGCCTCGATTTTTGCATAGGCCAACATCAGCCATTTTACCCCAACATTGGTAAAGTTGACTTGTACTCTCTGTTGTCCACCTTCACCTTCGATTTGTAAAACAACGCCCTCACCAAATTTGGCATGGCTGACATGTTGGCCTAATTTATAGGCGCTATTCTCTCGTAAGCTTGGGTTTGTTGTTTTTACCGCTGTCACAGGCCGACTGATGTTGGCGCGCATTCTAATTTCCTGAACATGCTCAGCAGGAATTTCGCGTAGGAAACGGGAGGGTCTGGCCATAGATTCCCTTCCATACAACCGTCTTGATTCAGCATAAGTCAAATAAAGCACTGACATAGCGCGGGTCATCCCAACATAACAAAGCCGTCGTTCTTCTTCAAGGCGTCCTGGATCGTCAACAGATTGCTGCGAAGGAAATAAACCTTCTTCCAGACCCACCAGAAAAACCAAAGGAAATTCCAGGCCTTTGGCCGAATGTAAAGTCATTAATTGCACACAATCGTCAACATCAGCACCTTGCATTTCACCAGCCTCTAAAGCGGCATAGGCCAGGAACATATCCAGTTCACTTAGATTTTCGTCATTATCCTGGTCATAATCAAATAGGCGCGCCGCGTTCACCAATTCTTCCAGGTTTTCCACCCGTGTTTCACCCTTTTCACCTTTCTCTTTTTTATAAGCTTCGATCAGGCCACTTTTTTCGACTACTAGTTTTACTTTTTCATAGAGTTCCTGGTCTTCACATGCGCTGGAGAGGTTAGTGATTAACTGAATGAAGCCTTTTAAAGCATTGGCTGCCCGAGGGGTGAATGCGGAAGTGGCCAAAAGGTTTGAGCTTGCCTGCCATAAAGATTTGCTGGTCTGTCGGCCATTCATACGGATAGCATCCATGGTTTTAGCGCCGATACCGCGTGTCGGTGTATTAATGATGCGCTCAAATGCAGCATCGTCTTCATGGTTTGAAATGAGTCTTAAATAGGCGAGTGCATTTTTAATTTCTGCCCGTTCAAAAAATCGTAATCCGCCATAGACTCGATAAGGTGTTCCCGTGGCCATTAATTTTTCTTCAAATTGCCGAGATTGAGCATTTGAACGGTATAAGATAGCTACATCATTGCGGAGACCGCCATCATTAACCCATTGTTTGATGCGCTCTACCACGAAATAAGCTTCATCCTGCTCATTAAATGCGGCGTACAATGAGATCGGTTCGCCATCACTAGATTCCGTCCACAATTCCTTACCCATGCGGCCTTCATTGTTGTCGATCAGACTGTTGGCTGCTTTTAGAATATTTCCTGTGGAGCGATAATTTTGCTCTAGCCGGATTAATTGATGGGTTGGGTAATGCTTTTGAAAGCTGTACAAGTTTTCTATTTTTGCGCCACGCCAACCATAGATAGATTGATCATCATCACCCACCACAAAAAGGTTATCCTGGTCTTGAGACAACAATCTTAGCCAAGCGTACTGGATAGTATTGGTATCCTGAAATTCATCCACATGGATTTGCTTGAAGCGTTGTTGATAAAAATCCAGAATTTCTTGATTATCACGTAATAATTCATGTGCTTTAAGCAACAGTTCGGCAAAATCAACCAAACCGGAGCGCTGACAAATTTCTTCATAGGCTCGATAAACCTCTACCATTTTCTGATGATACAAATCACCTGTTTCAAGCATGGTTTTGGCTCGTATCCCTTCATCTTTCTGGGCATTGATAAACCATTGAACCTGTCGCGGTGGCCATTTTGCTTCATCAAGGTTAAGTGATTTAAGCAAGCGCTTAATAAGACGATATTGATCATCAGAGTCAATAACCTGAAAAGATTGCGGTAATTTGGCATCTTGCCAATGTCTTCGTAATAATCGGTGTGCCAGGCCATGAAAAGTACCGATCCACATGGATTTGGCGGATATATTAAGCAAATCTTCAACACGGTTACGCATTTCAGTCGCTGCTTTATTGGTAAAGGTAACGGCTAAAATGCTGTGGGGGGACAGGTTCTCAACCTGAATTTGCCAGGCAATACGGTGAACTAAAACCCGAGTTTTGCCACTGCCAGCGCCTGCCAGAACAAGCATGGGCTGACTTGGCGCTGTAACAGCTTGACGCTGTACATCATTTAAAGGATCGATAATTTCTGTAACATCCATTAGGGCAGTTGTAAAAATGAGTTGGGATTAATTTAAAAAAGCTATAGAATTAACGAACCAGTTTATCAATAATTCTGGAAGCTTACACACTGCTTATAAATAGAAGTTGGGTAAAAACTATAAAACAAGTAATTCCTGCAACAATTTAGGAGACAATGAAATGAATTTTGATTATAAACGCATGCTCAAATTTGAGCACAATGTTGGTGAAAAAGAAAAGAAATATCGCTTAATTGCTGGATCTATTGCTCTTCTGGTTTCATTGCCCTTGGCTAGTATCTTATTATTGATTGTGGGTGTGGCTCTGGTTGCTACCGGTTATTCAGGTTGGTGTCCAGCTTATTCAGGGCTTGATAAAAATACTTTGGAAAAATAATAATAGTAGTTTCAACCCAAAAAATCTTTCCATAGGGTCGGTTAGGGATGGGAAAATGATTTTCTATCCCATATTTCAGAAAATATGATTGACCTTTTTTTGCTGTTACTGTTGATGCGTACTGCTGCTGCATATGAAATTACCTGAAAAATACGATGGAGAAAATAAGAATCGTATGAAAGCACTTTCCCAAGTTGTTCGTCCTAAACTGGGTGATACTATTCCTCTATCCGTATTTCGTGTATTTCGCCAATTTTCAGCACTTCATGCTGAGGAAATCCTCGGAAGGACGGGTACTAAAGTTGTTTTTCAGCATGCTGGCCGGCAACTAGGCATAGAGGTCGGGAAATCATTACACATAGATGATCTCCAGGAGTATCTAAACCGAGTCTTCGAGTACGTTGAGGACAATGGTATTGGCATCCTTAGTGTCAATACGGACGAAGAGGGCAAAATGATTTTTAAGCTGGATGAATGCATTACATGTGCTGGAATGCCAGATATAGGTAAGAAAATCTGTCATTTCGAAGTAGGTATCGTTGCAGGTGCTGTCGAAGCTTTTTTGGGGGAAAGTGTGGCTGCGACAGAATCCAAATGCAACGCCGATGGAGATGATTTTTGCGAGGTTACAGTTACTGTTTAGCCACTATCTTTGACCGCGCGAAGTATACCTTCACATTATCCTAAAAAAATCAGTTGCTCACGGTTTCTAGCGAAAGCTCTTGATTCCAAAGCACTTAAAAAAATACCCGCTTAACCTATGGGTGAAGATCAGATTTTTTTTAAAGCTCTGTGAAGCCAATGTTTTGCACTATAATTCCGCCGGCAACTGATTTTTCTAGGATTATGGGATCCTCTCGGAGTCTACCGAAGCGTATCTGGTAGTCTGTCTTGATCAGCTTTTTAAGCACGAAAGGTACACGCTGGGTCTGTATTCTGTTTCAGAATATAAGAGAATCAAGCATTGAACTCCCCTGAGGAATAACAAACTTAAATAGCGCTCCTCCCTTAGAGGTTTGTTCCGCCCATATTCTTCCGCCATGTTCATCAATTATTTTCTTTGAAATAGCTAACCCAAGCCCTGTTCCTCCTGCTTTTGTTTTTGTTTTACTGCTTTGCACAAAAGCATCAAATATTCCAGATAATTCTTTCTCTGGGATACCAACACCCTCATCTCGCAGGGAAAAACATAATTCTTGAGAATTACTAGCCTCAATTGTGGCGGTAATCAGGCTATCTTTAGGGCTAAACTTAATGGCATTCGAGAGAAGGTTGGTGATTACTTGAGCAATACGAGGCTCATCAAAAACAGCAGTAACTGGATGTGATGGTTTGATAAATTGTAGAGTTAATGCAGAGTCTACAATACGCTGTTCCTGTTCAAGTCGGCATTTCTCAAAAACAGCAGTCAGGTCATTCTGTTGCATATTCATTTCCATCTTTCTTGCATCGAGTTTTGATAAATCGAGTAAATCATTAAGTAACACTAATAAGCGTTTCCCGCTGGTCTGGATATTAGAAAAATAATGTTGGAGCTTTTCTTTTGTGGCAGTGTCGGATTTCTTTATACCAATCGCCGCAAAACTTAAAATACCATGCATTGGGGTGCGTAATTCATGAGACATATTCGCTAAAAATTCTGATTTTGCTTGATTAGCAAGCTCTGCACTTTCTTTATCCTTAATGATGATTTCCTGAGCCTTTTTCTGATCAGAAATGTCTCGAATAAACGCACAAAATTGGTATTTGTTTTTATGTTTTATAGCTGAGATGGCTAACTCTATTGGAAACTCTTTTGCATCACGATGCAATGCCGATATTTCTACTCGGGTATTCATTATTTTGGAGGTTCCTGTCGCGATAAAATGTTTTAGACCTTCAATGTGCATTGTACGATAATGTTCGGGAATAATGATTTCATGTAACTCACGACCAATCACTTCTTCATTAGTCCAGCCAAACATACTTTCTGCCTGGCTATTCCAATCAATAATCAATCCTCTTTCATCTATTTGAATGACAGAGTCCATAGCTGTATTGAGGATTGTTTTTAAACGTTTTTCTCCTTCAACAGCATTTTTTGCAAGTAAAGCTAAATGTGTTTCATTTTCTTTTAATGCTTTTGTTCTTTCTTCAACTTTATCTTCAAGCTGGTCTTTGGTTCGTTGCAAATATTTTTCTGTTTGTCTTTTTTTAATAGCGTTAATTTGAAAGACTTCCAAAGAACGAGCCATTTCGCCAATTTCATTATCTTGTTCGGTACCAAAGACTTTGA
>VAPK010439071.1_pt1 | contig 20570 bp, 13 predicted proteins | sample 3395031 | NCBI WGS metagenome assembly VAPK01 (sample SAMN08290443, study PRJNA428436) | hydrothermal vent metagenome | isolation source: Deep-sea hydrothermal vent chimney 1 | place: Pacific Ocean: Juan De Fuca Ridge
AAGTCCAACAAGCGAGGATATTACAGTCTATGGATTTTCAGTGTCCTGTTTGTACTTAGCTTGGTTGCAGAAGTGTTCAGCAATGACAAGCCGATCATAATCAGTTATCACAATACCTATTATTTTCCAGTTTTAAAAACGTATGCCGAGACTGAGTTTGGTGGGGATTTTGAAACCGAGGCGGACTACAATGACGAATTTATCAAAGAAAAAATAACCAACAATGGTAATTGGGCCATTTATGCACCCAACCCGTATAGTTACGATAGCATCAGCTATTTTAATGAACAACCTAATCCGGCCTCGCCATCAGAGCAGAATTTACTGGGGACCGATGATCGTGGGCGAGATGTACTTGCAAGGTTAATTTATGGTTTTCGGTTATCTGTGGTGTTTGCGCTGGTATTGACTGTCATCGGCACTTTAATCGGGATACTGGCAGGGTCACTGCAAGGTTATATAGGCGGTCGCTTTGATTTATTTTCTCAACGTATTATTGAAGTGTGGTCTTCCATGCCTGAACTCTATATCCTGATTATCTTTTCCTCGATATTTAATCAGAGTGTCTTCTTGTTGATTATACTGCTGTCTGCTTTTGGCTGGATGGGGCTGTCTGATTATGTGCGTGCGGAATTTCTGCGTGGTCGAAATATGGACTATGTAAAGGCTGCACGTGCATTGGGCGCGACTAATCGTTCTATAATGTTTCGGCATTTATTACCCAACGGGTTAACACCCGTTATCACTTTTTTACCATTCCGTATTAGCGGGGCTATTCTTGCACTGACCAGCCTGGACTTTCTCGGTTTAGGTGTGCCGCCCTCAACGCCAAGTTTGGGTGAATTACTCGCGCAGGGCAAAGAGAATATAGATGCCTGGTGGTTATCATTGACAACATTTTTTGTATTAGTAGGGACCTTGATGTTGCTGATTTTTATTGGCGAGGCCTTGCGCGAAGCGATGGATACACGACGAGGATAGTGATAGAGCTGGAAAAAAAGGAAAAAATGAAATTTTTGGAGCACAGAGAATACCATGATTAGGTTGTTTTTTTAGGAGTGGTTTTTGGTGAGTTTGCTGGTAGTTGATAATTTATCTGTTACGTTTGGGAAATACGAGGAGAAGACCCAGGTTGTCTCGCGCGTAAGCTTTGCAATGCGAGCAGGAGAAAGACTCGCGCTTGTGGGTGAATCAGGCTCTGGAAAATCTGTTACTGCCTTGTCCATTCTTCAGCTACATGATCGTTCACAAGTCTCATACCCGGAAGGTAAAATCGAATTTAACGGCCAAAATCTGCTTAAATATGACGAAAACCAAATGTGTAATATACGTGGTAAAGAGATTGCCATGATATTCCAGGAGCCGATGACGTCTTTGAACCCGGTTTATCCTATTGGCAAACAATTGATAGAACCTTTGGTGCTTCATGAAAAGCTTTCAAAAGAAATCGCCCGCAAACGTGCAATTGAATTGCTCGATCTCACTGGTATTCCTGAACCCAATAAACGTATCGACGCGTTTCCACACATGATGTCCGGTGGACAGCGTCAACGCGTCATGATCGCCATGGCATTGGCCTGTAGTCCAAAATTATTGATTGCCGATGAACCGACGACTGCGCTTGATGTCACCGTGCAGTTGCAAATATTAAACCTGTTGGAAGATTTGCAAAGGGATTTCTCTATGGGCGTGCTTATGATCACGCATGATCTGAACATGGTGCGGCGTTTTGCCGAGCGAGTTTGTGTTATGCAAAAAGGCGAGCTGGTGGAGCAGGGAGAAATGAAATCCCTGTTTAGTGAGCCCAAACATCCTTATACGATTCACCTGCTTAATAGCCAGCCTAAAAAAATGATTTCCGGATCATTGGACGTAAAAAACCAGACCTCCTTATTAAAGGCCGATAACATTCGTTGCTACTTCCCAATTAAAGGGGGATTTTTCCGTAAAACGATCGGCGAAATAAAAGCGGTCGATGATATTAGCCTCGATTTGCAACACGGCGAGACAATTGGCATCGTAGGGGAATCAGGCTCTGGAAAATCAACACTGGGTATGTGTTTACTCAGACTGCAAAATTGTGAAGGTCAAATTGACTTTGACGGAAAACGCCTTGATCAACTCAGCCTGCGTGAAATTCGACCTTTGCGTTCAAATTTTCAGGTGGTGTTTCAGGATCCATTCTCATCGTTGTCGCCTCGTATGATTATCGAACAAATCGTGGCAGAAGGCTTGGAAATTCATGCACCTCATCTTAACGAACAACAACGCCATGAGAAGGTCGTTAAGGCCATGCAGGAAGTGGGTCTCGAAGAGGATATGCTTTGGCGTTACCCACACGAATTTTCCGGTGGGCAACGCCAACGTATTGCCATCGCGCGCGTAATCGTACTTGAACCAAAATTGATCCTGCTGGATGAACCCACTAGTGCACTTGATGTGTCCGTTCAAAAACAAGTGCTGGAAATACTCAGGGATTTACAGGAAAAACATAATATAAGCTATTTATTTATTACCCATGACCTCAAAGTCATCCGCGCCGTGGCGCATCGTATTATTGTTATGAAAGATGGGCAAATCGTAGAGCAAGGTGACACAGAACAACTTTTTATCAATCCGCAACAGGGTTACACTAAAGATTTGTTACATGCCTCATTGTTTGTCGAATAGCACTTGTCGCTAACTATTGTTATTAACTTTTGTTGCTAACTACGTCTCATATAAATAATGCTAATGAATAACATACTACTCAAAGTCACCGACCTGAAAACCTGGTTCCAGCAAGGTAAAAAAACAGTACGTGCGGTCGATGGAGTTAGCTTCTCAATCAAAAAAGGAGAAACTTTCGCATTATTAGGTGAGTCCGGTTGCGGCAAATCAATGACCGCGTTATCTGTTATGCGACTAGTCCCGCAGCCTGCTGGGCGCGTTGTTTCGGGATCAATCAAATTAAATGGCACAGAGCTGCTTTCCACACCCGAAACGTCTATGCGAAAAATTCGCGGTGGTCGCATAGCCATGATTTTTCAGGAACCCATGACCAGTCTAAACCCGGTATTGACCGTTGGCGAGCAGATTCACGAAAGTGTTATGTTACATAAAGGCCTAAAGGGCAGTGTTGCAAAAACACGAGTATTGGAATTGCTTGATGCTGTCGGTATTCCTGATCCAGGCCGACGCTATAACGAATATCCCCATCAGCTGTCTGGCGGCATGAAACAACGCATTATGATTGCGATTGCCTTGGCGGGTGATCCGGAATTATTAATTGCTGATGAACCGACGACGGCATTGGATGTCACTATCCAGGCACAAGTATTGACGTTACTGGAAGATATTCAGAAAAAAACAGGCATGGCGATTTTATTGATTACGCATGATTTAGGCATAGTCTCAGAAATGGTTGATCGTGTTGCCGTCATGTACGCAGGCCAAATTGTTGAGGTGGCGCCTCGCAAAGCATTTTTCGCTAAACCCAAACATCCTTACACCAAAAAATTGTTTGAGTCACTCCCCACCATGGGAAAAAGGGATCAGCCTTTAGCCGTTATTCGTGGTTCGGTACCAGTGTTATCGCAAGAGTTTCAAGGATGCCGTTTCGAGCCGCGCTGTGAATTCGTCATTGATGTTTGCAAAGAATTTGTACCAGATTGGATTGAATTTGATGACAGACGTGTGCGTTGTCATTTGGAGGACAAAAAATACGCGGAAAAAAAAGCCATTACTGAAGAGCTTATTAATACCGATGACCATAAACAAACGCCGAAAAAAATTGCCAACGAGACAATACAAGCTAATCTGCTCACTGCCAGGGAATTAACGGTTCATTTTGCGGTACAATCAGGGTTCTTAAAAAAACGGGTTGGCTGGGTCAAAGCGGTTGATGGTGTTTCGCTTGATTTGAAAACCGGACAGACTATCGCACTGGTAGGAGAATCCGGTTGCGGTAAAACAACGGTGGCTAAAGGTATTTTACAACTGCAGAAACTCACTTCGGGCAGCGTCACGTTTAATAATCAGGACGTAAGCACACTGTCTTCTGTTGCGCTGAAAAACTACCGTGGCGATGTACAAATTATTTTTCAGGATCCATTTTCCTCTATGAATCCGCGAATGAAGGTGCGTGATATTATCTCAGAAGGCATGATCGCGCAAAAGATCAAGACCGGTGTGAAAGAGCGTGAAGAATGTATAGATGAATTGCTAAACCAGGTGGGATTGCCGGTAGAAGTGAAAAATCGTTACCCGCACGAATTTTCTGGCGGACAAAGGCAACGAATTTGTGTTGCCCGCGCATTGGCGGTAGATCCAAAACTGATTGTCTGTGATGAACCAACCAGTGCACTGGATGTATCGGTGCAGGCACAAATTCTTAATCTATTAAAGAAACTACAGAATGAGATGGGTTTGGCCTATCTTTTTATTACACATAATATTTCGGTAGTGGAATACCTGGCCGATGAAGTTGCAGTCATGTATCTCGGCAGGATTGTTGAACAGGGTAGTGTCGATGAAATATTGAAAACCCCAAAACACCCCTATACACAAGCTTTACTCAGCGCGGTTCCTAAGATCGATAAAAAAACGGATAGAGAAGTTATTCGATTGAAAGGTGAGTTACCTTCGCCTGTTAATCCGCCTGCGGGATGCCATTTTCATCCACGCTGTGGAAAAATAATGGACGATTGCAAAAAAAGATACCCAGCTAAACGAAACCTGGGTAAATCGCGCTGGGTTAGCTGCTATTTGTACTGAGATGATTTCAATGAAGATTTCACAACGCTATATATTATTTATAGTATCGATTACAACAATTATTGTGTTGTCCGGGTGTGTGTCGCCGATCCCATTACACAATGTCCAGTACACGGGCGCCGTAAATGTAACGAGTTCGAAAACTGCAAAAGTTCAGCTTGCTTCTAGTGAGGGTCGTACTGACATATCAGAGGGTGAAATTAATCCCCCCATCTCGACTGGTCCCGACCCCTATCTACGCTTCCATATTAGAAACCAACGCGCTTTCCTGGTGGCCTTACGCAAGGAACTTGTTCGCTTGAGCGTATTCAAATCAGCTGTGGGTGGAAATTCTTCCAAGCCAGCGGATATTACGATTACTATCATTTTTACACAAACCCACCACGATGTTGATGACCAGGTGTATACGCTTCATGTTACGATGGAACTTAGTGGTGGGACTCTACCTTTGCGTGAACAATATCGCGTGATTTCGTCGGTAAAAGACAGCAGTTGGGAAAAATGGAATACTACCGCTTATCAAGGCAAGGAAAAGGCGGTTAAGCGTTTACTTGAAAAACTAATACCCGCTATTGAGGTATATCTTAATACGACCGATGAATAAACGCAGGCATTTGAGTTTGCTAAGTATACACTTAGTATTACATCCACCTATTTTTAAGAATTTAAACTTGAAATACACCAATGAAGACTGGATAATAGTTACAACGAACCGATAATACTTTAGTAATTAATAAGTTAGGCTACAATAATAGAAACGATATACCCAAAATATGCAACTATTGTGATCAAAATCCTTTCCAAATTACTGGCAAATCTTTCTTTGATTAATAACCACTATAAACAAGTGGCCAAATTCATGTGTTGTTCAGCCCCGGGTTTAATTGTGTTTTTGCTTTTGTTGATGCCGATGGCCGGTGTGGCCAATGACGCATTTCCTCGGCCTGCCCAACTCGAACCCGATGTCAATTTTTGGAAGCGTGTGTATACCGAAATCAACACTGACCAAGGTTATATTCATGATGATAGAAATCTCAGCGTTGTTTATGAAAAAATTAACTTACCTGCCAATGCCAGCAGAAAAACGAGACAACGCTATGTAAAACGGGTAAAGAAAAAATACAAAGCAATATTAAAGAAACTGGCCAAAGGTAACTATCGAAACTTAAATAGAGAAGAAAGTCGTATATTGGCGTTATGGCCCAAAGGTGTCAGTAAGAAAACCTTGCGAAGAGCGATTAACCAAACTCGGTTTCAGCGAGGACAATCGGATAAATTTAGAGAAGGCCTGATTCGATCCGGTATGTGGAAACCTTATATTCTGGAAGTATTGGATAAAATGGATTTGCCTAGGGAAATTTCAGCGCTACCTCATGTGGAATCTTCTTTTAATCATAAGGCCTATTCGAAAGTAGGCGCTGCCGGGATGTGGCAGTTTATGCGCTCGACAGGTCGGCGATTTATGCGTGTTGATCATGTTGTTGACGAACGTATGGATCCGTTGAAGGCGACCGTCGCCGCTGCTAGATTGCTCGATTATAATTTTAAAGTGACCGGCACCTGGCCACTCGCGCTTATTTCCTATAATCACGGTTCAGCAGGCATGCGTCGCGCATCACGGGCGATCGGTACCACAGATATTGTGCCGATATTGCGTAAATACAGCAGTCGTACTTTTAAATTTGCCTCGCGAAATTTTTACGTCGCGTTTCTCGCCGCAGTGGAAATCGATAAAAATTCTGAAAAATATTTTGGGAAGCTTGTTCTAAAACCGCCTTTCGATTATGAAATTATAAAAATTCCTGCATACATGACTATAACAGGGATCGGCAAAGCGCTGGGTTTATCCAGCGCTGAATTGAAGTTGTCGAATCCAGCGTTACGCTCGCCAGTGTGGAATGGCAATAAATATGTTCCAAAAAATTATGAACTTAAAATCGATAACAAATATATTAAAGGAAAAGAATTCGCTAATAACGCGATTGCGTCTATTGATCCAAGCTTTCATTTTCACAAACAAAAGCCTGATCGATTTCACCGGGTTCGACGTGGGCAGACGCTATCGGTGATCGCTGCACGCTATGGTGTTCGAGTTAGCGAAATTGTTGCGTTAAATGGGCTTCGTAATCGTCACAGCATTCGTGCGGGTAAAACATTACGCTTGCCGCAAAAAGGGAAAGGGCAGGTTATAAGACGTACTGTCGTTGCAGAAAATCGTTCTCCAGATATTGGCCCGATACCGATTCCGGAAAGTGGTAAATATAAAGTCCGCCGGGGTGATAATATTGATCGTATTGCTAAACGGTTTGGTATTACATCCAAAGAATTACAAAAACTTAATCGCATTCGTAATAAGAACCGTATTTATCCTGGACAGTATCTGACTTTGGCGAAGGCGCCCAGCGACACTCAGCGGACCTTAACGCAAGCCAAGGAACTACAGTTGGCAAGGGTGGATAAAAAACAAGTTATTTCGCATAAGCCTGACGTTACAATTCAGCAATCAAGCCAGCAACAAATACAAGCAGTTGAAAAAATTGCAGTTGTTGCGACTCAAGACAAAGCTGTAAATGTAAAACAAAAAATAAAGAAAGTTGAGTTTCCGATATCAGAAACATTGAATAGCGAGACAACAAATCAGAGTGAAAGCCAGGATGCAGACTCCACTGAAGCAAATAATACAAATGTGATAATTGCTTCAGTTGTGACAGGAGAAGATGAAAATAAAATTGCGAACCTGGAAACAGTTCCGGTATTGGAGCCGACTGCTGATCAAACCCCGCTACAGCTAGAAAATATTAGTGACACAGCGTCAGCAACAGTGCTAACAGATGCAAGTGAACAAGTGTTGAGTTCTATTGAAAATGAAGTAGTGCTTGATAATTCTAATGAGTCAATTGGTAGTTCGGCAATTTCAGATTCTGAAGACGAGTTATTGGCGGATCCCAGCGATTACTCTGTATTTAAAAACAAAACGATTGAAATACAAGCTGCTGAAACATTAGGGCATTATGCCGAATGGTTACAATTAAGAGCGAGTCGCTTGAGAAGGGTAAATTCAATGCGTTATGGTACGCCAGTTGTTGTTGGCAGACGGTTAAAACTGGATTTTTCCCGAGTGACGCCAGAGCAGTTTGAACAAGAACGGGTTGCCTATCATCGAACCTTACAAGGTGAGTTCTTTGAGCAGTATCAAATTAACGGCACTGATAAATATAAACTTAGACGGGGTCAATCTATTTGGGTGCTAGCAAATCGAAAATACAAAATACCTATTTGGCTTTTACGGCAATATAATCCGGACCTTGATTTCAATAAAGTACGCCGGGGAACTATTATTACCTTTCCCAAAATAGAAGCTCGTTCAACAGTTGAAACGACCGGCTAACAATAGATGCCTCTGTTTTCTATTTTACTTTAGGCTGTAGAACCTGCTCTAACTCATCCAACTCTTGCTGCAATTTAGGTGGAATAAAAGTACCCGAAGAACCCGTGTGAGAAAAGCTGACATACTCCTTGTATTCGTCCAAACAGCGTTTAGCATAGGGGTGGTCTGGGTGTTTGATAATGCATTGTTTAAGATAAAGGTCTGCTAGGGAAAAATAAAAATTGTACCCAATTGAACGGTCGCTGACTGCTAACCAGAATATAAGGATGGGTATTTCACTCTCTTTAGGTTTATTGTTCAAATATTGATAGAGCCGACCACGCAACCAAACTAGCGCTATTTCTTCTTCCGGTGTTGAAATTATGCTGGTTAGTGGTTTATCCAGATCCCCAAAACTTTGCTTAACGTATTTTTCCAATGTACTAAAATTTGTATTGCCTACGTCTTTTGCACCCTGGGCCTCAAGGTTTTTCAGGCCAGCTATCCATTTTGCCAGATGGCTTTTTGTTGTGTGAGTGTGTTTCTCTAATGTAAGGTATTTTTCTAATTGTTTGGCGCCTTCGCCAGGTTTATTATATATTTGCGTATAAATTGTAATAATTCGTTGTAGTGGTTGGGCGATAGCGAGCTCCGTTTTTTTCTGATTGGATGTCAGGTGTTTGTCATAGAACTTTATTGCTTCGCTATAGTTACGGGTTACAAAATTAAATTCGGCATATGCGATATCACTGCTAAACTGGTTACGCTTGGTTCCTGAAAAAAGGGTCCTTAGTTTTGTATCTTGCGTGTGACATGAGGCGCAAATTGACCCAAGTGCGTAAAGCTGACTTCGGGCATAACTTGGGTCCTGTTTCTTAAACGCCAGTATTACTTCTTGTAGATAATCAAGCGCGTAATCATAAGATACCTGGTAAGTATCAGATTTTCCTTTTATATATGGCCCGGCTTTTTGAAATAAATCGTGTAGTTTGGAAACTGACCGTTGCATTTCGTTTCTTTCGCTGTCAGTAATCGCACGTTTGGCCATAATGAGGGGAAATAGCTCAACCATTGTTTTGCCAATTTCAGACATCACTTGGTTGAGAGAAGAGGGGTTAAGAGAAGCAGGTGTAACAGCTCCAGTGGGGCTGGCCGCGTTAGCCTGATAAGTGATCGCTAGTAAGATAATGAATATGATTTTATGCATAGGTGTATATTGCTACGTTGTATTACTATAATTAAATTTTTTTCTGGCTATCCAGGTCTGGTTCGTATTCTTTTACAAGTAAACCACCACGGCCGGCGAGTATACTTGCAAGCTTGGCTTTAAAGAAACCGAGAGCAAAGCGCATTAAACGCATAAAGTGGTTTGGGTATTGAAGCGTGAGCTTCATATAATAATGCCCAATTGATGGGCGCCGGTAGAAGGCCTTTAATATTTCCTGGTAATGGCGATCTAGTTCTTTGACAGTAATGCCTTCTGGCGCCCAAACAAAATTCATTCCATTCATTTTCTTCCAGTGGTCATCACGAATATTGGTGCCGTAGAGGTCTCGATATATAGGGGAGCCCGGGTAAGGCGTGAATTTGGTTAAATTCATTATAGTCATTGGGATATTGCGAATAAAATGTTTAGTTTGCCGGATGGTATTTTCATTTTCACCTGGGAAACCCAGCATAAATAAGCCTTTAGTGCGAATTCCTGCTTCATCAGTCCATTTAATCGCTTGTGCTGATTTTTCAACTTCTGCAAGTTTATCCATTTTTTTCAATAACTCATTGGATCCAGTTTCCAGGCCAAAACTGATTTCCCAGCAGCCGGCTTGTTTCATAATTTTTAAAACATCCGGTTTTACTGTATCAACGCGGGCAGTACAGCTCCACGTTATTTTTAAGCCGCTTTCCAATAATAATTCGCATAATTCGGTTACACGTACTTTGCTGGCAAGAAATAAATCATCAACAAAGCCAATATGACGAATTCCATACTTTTCATGCAAATGTTTCATCATTTGAAATACAACTTTGGGTGAATAGTGACGTACGCGTGCGCCAAAAGTGGATGTGTCACAAAATTTACAATGAAATGGGCAGCCTCTTGATGCCGCGATTGTTGCAACAGGCCCTCGAGGAAAATCGTATATTGCCGGTTTATATCGATTGGGAAAGTTTGGTAGTAAGTCCCACGCAGGGAAGGGCAACTCGTCTAAAATACGATTAATCGGCTTACCGGCAGTCTTTTGTACAAACGGGCCCTTGCGATAAAGAATACCAGGTACATTAAAAAGATCTTTGTCATTCTCCAATGCGTCTAACAACTCCACTAGAATCTTTTCACCTTCACCATCAACAGCGTAGTCAAATTCTTTAAATCGCTCTAGTGTTTCTGGACCCATTGAAGAAATATGCGGTCCCCCGACAATGATAATAGTTTCCGGCAGGGCATCCTTGATTTGTTTAGCGATGTTGACTGCGTTCCACACGCCGACTGTAAACAAGGTAACACCTACATATTTGGGTCGTTGTTTAATAATTTTTCTTGCAACCTCATTAACACTGAGATTTTGAATATCACTTTCGATAATTGAAGGGAGATAACCGTGCTCACGCACTTCGGCGGCCAAATGCAGCAAACCAAGCGAAGGAGAATTATTGGTAATGTGCTTTACAAACTCGTAACCTGGTGCGATGCGTTCGTAGGGAGGATTAATAAAGACGATGCTTTTATTAACGGTCGTGGTATTATTAACGGACGTAGTATGGATTGGCATGGCGGTAATTGTAACATGTCCGGCGAGATTCGGCGATTGTGCTTCATATACAGGTCGAAAATTGGCCAATTTGATCTAATAATTTATTTCCCATTTTAAGATGCGGGTATTCAGATGCTTATAACTGCAATGCACGACTGTAATAATTTATCAATGTAGATCCAGCTTCTTCAGCTGTCTTTCCATAACTAATTACACCGTCTCGATGTCCCTTCATGCAAATTATGTGATCTTCCAACTTAGTTAAATCTGATATTAACCGTTTTATTTCATTCGCCATATCAGATGTGCCATATTGAACATTTTCTTTGGTTTCCCGAATATTTAATTGTTTTGTATTTTCCCAGATTACTGGGCTATGCACATGAAAAACAAACTGGATGTCAGCATTTGCTTGATACATTGCACCATGTGTTAATGCTTCAGAAGACGGTCTGATAGGACCTGTTGCTTTAATTTTATTTTGATCGGGATCACATTGCGTGACAATGGTGTAATGCGAGTTATCCAGATCGGGCAGGTGGCCGGTTTGTGTACCGCTAATCAAATATTCGCCCGCGTATCGACGCTTTTCTTTAGAATTTAAACGGCGGCTTACATTGCCATAGCTAAATCCGTCATAACGTTCGGGATTTTGGCCGATTAGTTTAAGTAGAAAAAGAACCTTTCTCCAGGCACTGAGTTCTTTCAAATCAACACAATCAAGAGATGTGCTTTCGATATAGTCGAACTCATATTTTACTACACCTTCAATTTCTGACATGCAATTATCCATGTGAAATAACTAAAATTTTCTTACGTAGCCATTATACTCTTGTAATGCGATGCATTCATGTGCTGTGTAATGCTGTGCTTTTTATTAGATGCCATTGTATAACACAGTCTGTCTTTGACAAAAATACGAGCGAATCTGACTGCAAGAGTGTAAAAATCGTTGTTTGGGCTTATATTTGTTGTATATAGAATTTTAATTAGGTGCAGAATATGTTGTGGCAGCGTTTTCACCATAAAGGAATTCCAGCGTATTTGGCAAAGCCGGAGCCATTTTCACCCAATTTTTGGCGGCAAAATTTACATAATAATCTCATTGAGTCTGCGCAAAAAGCGGGGAAAGAGGTAAGAAGTTATCGCCAACAATTGTTTTTTAATAAATTCTATCGTGTCGTTATATGTGAACTATTAAAAATATTAACCGTGCTAACAACGCACGAGATGGAATTGATCTTTGACGCAATAGCGAGCATGATGGAAGTAAGAAGTTCATTAAATTTGAAAAGGGGGGCAACAATGTCCCAATTTCGAAATGCGATAATTATCATCGTTTTGCTATTGCCTGCTCAGTTGCTAGCGAATAATACTCAAACGGGAATGGGTGCGGTCATTGGTAGCACCAGTGGGTTATTTCTACCGATTGCGGCAGGTGAGTTATTTATAGAGCCTTCCGTCTCTTTCAGAAAAAATGAAACAGATTCCACGACCATAAGCAACATCGCACGATCAGGTCGAAAATCCAGGACTGTCACGTTGGGTGTCGGACTATTTAAAAACAAGCTAGTTGCCGAAAAGGTTTTTCTTTATTATGGCGCCAGGATAGGACTTGTCAAAAGAAAAATAACGGAAACTACTGCACCGACCTCAATTCTATCTGCATCGTCCAGCACTATCTCAGATGATGGTTTTTTTATCTCGCCAACCGTCGGCGCCCAATATTATTTTGTTCCTCAATTTAGCGCTGGCCTGGATCTCGCATTACAATTTAGCAAAACGGATGGAAAAGAGGCGTTGACAGCTGGGGGAATCACTGTTACAGCCAATACTAAGGATACGTCTTCTTCGACAACGGCGACAGTGATAGTGAGATACTTGTTTTGACGTTTTATAATAATTAATCAGAGGTTGCCTAATGAATTATACTGCGAGTGGTGTTCCAACTACTACGATGCACTAAATAGTCAAAACGGAGACTACCTAAAATAAATCATGACTGGTTCCAGCGTGACGCAAAACAATACACATAATGTTGAATTATCTCCCCATAGTTTATCAGTAGACGCTGTTTTATCAAAACTGGGTGTGTCAAAGCATGGTCTTTCTCACAGCGATGTTACGCAGCGCATAGAACGTTATGGTCCAAATACATTCCCGAAAACTAAACCGCCAGGTGTGCTATCCATATTTTTAACGCAATTTACTAGCCCTCTGATATACGTTTTATTAGCAGCAGCACTTTTATCCCTGCTCATTCAAGAGTGGTCGGATGCGGGGTTTATATTTTTAGTACTTTTGGTCAATGCCATTATTGGCTCAGTACAGGAACTTTCCGCTCAACGCTCTGCCTCAGCGCTTCAGGAATTAGTTTCAATTTATTGCAGAGTATTGCGAATAAGTGACGATAATAAAAGTGACGTTACAAAAAGCGACAGTTATGAAATAAATGCAAATCAACTAGTACCAGGGGATATTGTACTTTTAGAGCAGGGTGATCGTGTTCCTGCGGATATTCGATTATTGGATTGCCATGATTTGGAAGCAGATGAGTCATTGTTAACCGGTGAGTCTCGTACGGTATTAAAAAATGCACAAACGATATTTAATACTGATATTGTTCTCGCTGATCGGACTAATATGGCGTTTGCGGGCAGTATGATTATCCGTGGACGCGCCACGGGTGTAGTGGTTACAACTGCACTGAATACAGAACTTGGCCATATTGCTGAAGCGGTACTGAATAAACCACTAACCAAACCACCACTTGTATTGCGGTTGGAAAAATTTACTCATGGTATTGCGGTTGTTGTTGTTATTGCTGCACTGATTATGGCTGGCGTGGCATACGGTCGTGGTACGCCGCTTAATGAAATATTTTTTCTTGCCGTCGCCCTGGCGGTATCCGCAATACCAGAAGGCTTACCAGTGGCACTGACTGTGGCGCTCGCAATTGGTATGCGCCGAATGGCGCGCCGCAATGTAATTATTCGAAGGTTGGTTGCAGTTGAATCATTAGGGTCATGCACTTTTATTGCTTCAGACAAAACTGGTACATTAACAGTAAATCAGTTAACGGTATCTCAGATTGTTTCACCGAATATTGCACCTTGGGAAGTGACTGGACAAGGTGTCACTCCCATAGGAAACATAATATCGACGAATGGTGAATTAACGAATACTGAGAGAGTTCGACTTAAACATTTATGTTTGGCAGCGGTATTATCAAACGACGGATTTCTCGGGCATCGTGAGCATGGCTGGAGTACTCACGGCGATGCTGTTGATATTGCGTTATTAGTTATGGCTCACAAAGCAGGTATTACTAAAGCCGATGTTGAAAACGAATATGCTGAGCAGGCCATTATCCCGTTTGAATCGGAACGATTGTTTTCGGCTAGCCTGAATCAGGTTGGTGATGGGCAATTTGCTTTCGTTAAGGGTGCGCTAGAGCGATTGCTTCCTATGTGTAATAAAATGCTTGGCAATGATGGTGACCTGCCTATCGATGGTCAATTACTGGAAAAACAGGCACACACTCTGGCTAGTCAGGGTTATCGTGTGCTTGCTCTTGCGTCGGGAAAAATTGCACTAAAGCAAGGAGAAGTATTTTCCGAGGAACACCTTCATTCACTTACTTTTCTTGGCCTGGTAGCAATGATAGACCCACTTCGTGTTGAGGCAAAACAAGCGATTATCGATTGCCAAAAAGCAGGGATCAAGGTTGCAATGGTGACCGGCGATCATCCTGCAACAGCACTGGCGATTGCACGCCAGCTCAATTTAACAGATGATATCAGCAAAGTTGTTACCGGTGGGGAGCTTAGACGTGCAAACACCCAGGATGCTTTTGATTCTATTACACGACAGGCACATGTATTTGCCAGAGTAGAACCGCAGCAGAAACTGGACATTGTTCAATCTTTGCAACGTAATGGGCATTTTGTCGCAGTGACAGGAGATGGCGCCAATGATGCGCCTGCGCTGCATGCTGCACAGGTTGGCGTCGCGATGGGGAAAAATGGCACTGATGTTGCGCGTGAGTCTGCTGACATTATCACTACTGATGATAATTTTGCGTCAATTGTATCAGGCATAGAGGAGGGGCGGGTTGCTTACGCCAATGTGCGTAAAGTTATTTTTTTACTGATATCAACCGGTGCAGCTGAATTAGTTCTGTTTACTTTAGCTTTAATTACGGCACAACCGCTACCCCTGCTGGCAGTACAGTTGTTATGGTTGAATTTAGTGACTAACGGTATACAGGATGTAGCATTGGCCTTTGAACCCAAAGAGGGCGACGAGCTAAAACGACCGCCACGACCAACAACGGAAAGTGTTTTTAACCGACTTATGATTGAGCGGGTTATAGTGTCTGCATTGGTAATCGGGTTTGTTGCTTTTTTTCTTTTTCAGTGGCTACTAACTCAAGGGTATACAATTGAAGAAGCACGTAATGGTACTTTGTTACTCATGGTGCTGTTTGAAAATATTCATGTATTTAATAGTCGATCAGAAACACGATCCGTATTTAAACACAATCCGTTACGAAACCCGATTTTGTTATTTGGAACTGCTGTGGCACAACTGATTCACATAGGCGCTATGTATACACCTTGGGTCAGTGATGTGCTACACATTCAACCTGTATCGCTGCTAAATTGGCTTAAGCTGTTAAGCCTTGCTTTGATTATATTGATGGTAATGGAAATACATAAATTGGTACGCAAAAATCTGGCTAATATGTGAGTTGGTTATAGTTCAATTTCGGAACCGGTGAGAGAATTTTCTGTGTAACCATTTTAAAATGAGAGGGGGTAATAACGTGGTAAGCGCAATTACAATAATCATAGCTGCATAAATCTCATTGTTAAAAATACCACTTTCGCGACCTAATTCGGCAAATATTAATCCAATTTCGCCACGTGGAATCATGGAAACGCCGATGATGGTTCGTTCCAACCAGTTTTTTTGCAAAAGAAAAGCACCAGCTAATTTTCCGATGACTGCAACGGTAAGCAGGCTTAGAGAAAATACCCAGATATAGGAGGAACTCCAGTCTATTTCACGTAGATTGAGTGACAAGCCTACCATGACAAAAAATATTGGGGTAAATAAATAAATGATTGGGTACATTTGTGTTTCAATGCGCTGAGTAAATTCATCATCAGAAAGTGAACGTATCGATGTACCTAAGGGAATAAAAAAACGTCTTGAAAGGGCTAAACCCGCCGCAAAACCACCTAATAGTTCGGGTGCGCCTACAACATACGCAAGCCATGCAAATAGCAGTACCAGTGAGACAATAGTGGTCGGGATTAAACCGGGTATTTCACTCGCTGCGTCAAAACGCCGAATAACGATTGACATTAATTTTGCAACAAAGGGTGCTATCAGAAAAAAGGCGATAATGAATACGAATACTTTGCCACTATTGGCCAGATTAATTCCGCCTCCAATGGAAAATTCATAAAGTAAAGCCAATAGGATGACACCGATAATGTCATCCAGCACCGCAGCGCCAAGTACGATTTGGCCAGATGCAGTATTTAGGCGTTTTAAATCAGTGAGTACTCGTACCGTGATGCCGATGCTAGTTGCCGTTAACGTTCCACCCACAAAAAGTGATACAAGCAAAGACAATTCAAATAACCAGAATGCCAGGACAAAACCAAGAATTAGCGGTAGTACAAATCCTACGAAGGCGACGATAATAGATTGTGTACCCGAATGTATCAGTTTTTTAATATCGGATTTGATTCCGACTTCAAAAAGCAGCAAGATTATACCGATTTCAGCGAGTAACTTTAACGCTTCTACGGGTTCTATCCAGCCAAATAAGCTTGGCCCCAACACAACGCCAGCACAGAGTTCTCCCAACACCGATGGAACACGAAGTCGAGTAGCAAGTTCGGCAAATATGCGTGCTGTTAGTAGGATTATGAGTAGACTTAGAAAAAACTCATGTGTTTCCACGATATTTTCTCCATCTTTCGTATTTCTTTCTATTTTAGATCACAAAATATGAAAACAATACCGCTATATTGGCATTCGTGAACTAAAATAACTATTAATATCAATGGGATAGAAAATTATTGTAAGTTTAGCAAAATTCTGGCTGTGCTAACCGGACGTGCTATCACTGTGAAATTAATCTAACCGGATCGTCGAGTAATTGCGATAAATATCACTTAAGCCCGACAGGCTCTTAGGGTGATGACGCAACTAACCATAAAATAGTATAAAAAAAAGACAAATCAGTTGCGTTTATATTGCCACATTTTTAAATCGCCAATTGTTGTTGCGATATGCTTTAATAAATTATTTATACCCATTAATAAAATCCTTATGAAAATGAATCTAAACCTAATCCTATGAAACGGCACAAGAAAAATTATCATCATCGTTGTGGTTCAGACCAGTCTGCCATTGCGGGGCTAAGGGATTGGTATCGCAGCGAACTTGGACAACGTTTATTAGAACAAGAAAAAATGACACTGGAGCCTTTAATCGCGAGTTTGTTTGGCTATCATCTGTTGCAAGTCGGGGTAGTGACGGAAGAAAGCTTGTTGCATACATCGTTGATTCCGAATTGTATGATTTTAGATATCAACATTGGTTCGGTTAATTTAAGTACAGAAATGAAGGGCAAAGTGTTTAGTGGTTTACCTGATGCATTACCGGTCGCCTCGGATAGCCTCGATGTAATGTTACTTCCGCATGTGCTCGAATTTAGCCGCGACCCACATCAGGTATTGAGAGAAGTAGATCGTGTACTCATTCCCGAAGGCCACGTGGTAATATCCGGATTTAATCCCTGGAGTAGTTGGTTAATTTGGCGTTTACTGCTTGGTTGGCGAAAACAGCCGCCGTGGTGTGGCCGATTTGTGAGTCTGGCGCGACTCAAGGATTGGTTGAGATTATTAGGATTTGATATTATATCTGTTCAGCATGTTTTTTATCGTCCACCCATTCAACATGAGGGAATAATGAATAAGCTTTCTTTTGTTGATTCCATTGGGGAAAAATTCTGGCCAATATACGGTGCGAGTTATACGTTGGTAGCGAAGAAGCGTGTATTTACTTTTACACCGATAAAACCGAGGTGGAAACCTCGACGTTTTGTCCCCGATCGTATTGTAGAACCTCAGAACCGCGGGAATATACCGTATTCACTTGACGGGTACTAGAATGAAAAACGTGGATATATTTACAGACGGTGCCTGCAGGGGAAATCCGGGACCCGGAGGGTGGGGCGTATTGATGCGCTACAATGGCAATGAAAAAAAAATACACGGCGGTGAGAATGATACGACCAATAACAGAATGGAATTAATGGCTGCAATCCAGGCATTGGAAAGATTAAAAAAACCTTGTCGTGTTAACTTAACGACAGATTCAAAGTATGTCATAGATGGTATCACTTCCTGGATAGTGGATTGGAAGAAGCGGGACTGGAAAACGGCGGCAAAAAAACCGGTGAAGAATGTTGATTTGTGGAAGCGTCTTGATATAGCCGTACAAGAACACGAAATTCAATGGCATTGGATAAAAGGGCACGCTGGGCATGAAGGCAATGAAATTGCGGATGAGCTGGCAAATCAGGGCATAGATGAACACCTTAGCCGGGCGGGGCGTTAGGTGTAATAGGAACAACAATGAGACAAATCGTACTCGATACTGAAACAACTGGATTAGAACCGACACAGGGCCATCGAATTATCGAAATAGGTTGTGTCGAAATAATAAACAGGCGCCTTACTGGCAATAGATTCCATCAGTACTTGCGACCTGATCGGGAAATTGACGAAGCTGCGCTGAATGTTCACGGAATTACAACCGAATTTCTTGAGGACAAATCGCGTTTCGTCGAAGTAGTCGATGAATTCATTCAGTTTATAAAGGGTGCAGAATTAGTCATCCATAATGCGCCGTTTGATGTTGGGTTTATAAATAATGAATTTGATCTCTTAAATGGCGACTTTGAGCCTGTTTCAAAAATATGTGACGTAGTTGATACCTTGGCGCTTGCCCGTAAACTTCACCCTGGGCAAAAAAATAATCTGGATGCGCTGTGTAAACGCTATGAAATTAATAATGCTCACCGTGAATTGCACGGGGCATTGTTAGATGCCGAAATTCTTGCGGATGTTTATTTAATAATGACGGGTGGTCAGTCGAGTCTATTGTTAGATTCGACAACGTCAGAAGTGATAAATGTTCACAATGAAATAAAACGAGTTCCAGCGGATAGGCCGAAACTATCTGTTCTCAATGCGGATGATAAGGAAATAGCTTTGCATGATGAATTATTAAATAAAATAAACCATTCATGTGATCAAGGTAATCTTTGGAATAGGCAACTTTAATATACGCTATCGTTGTTTTTATTGCTTAAAAAAGACTAGAGTTGATCCACAGGTGCGTTAATATGCTAAGCGTGTAGCCAATCGCTACCGCTGGTGTCCATTTTAGATGACTGAAAAATGTATATTGTCCTTTAGCTTGCCCCATTAAAGCGACCCCGGCTGCCGAGCCAATGGATAATAAGCTGCCGCCGACGCCTGCCGTGAGCGTGACAAGTAACCATTGTCCTAACGGCATTTCGGGATTCATACTGAGCACGGCGAACATCACAGGAATGTTATCCACAATAGCAGAGAGCAGGCCAACCAATACATTTGCTGTTGTTGCACCCATTTGTACGTACATCAGCTCTGACGTTAGCGCCAGATAACCAATAAATCCGAGGCCACCTACAGACAATACAACGCCGTAAAAAAACATTAGTGTATCCCATTCAGCGCGGGCAATGTTTTTAAACACATCAAAAGCTTCGATGTCTCCAATTTCTTCTTGCGCCTTGGTGCTATCTGAATTATTAATTTGAGAAACTCTATGACTGGTTTTTTTCAAATAAAAACCAAAAAACTTCAGGTAGGCCAGACCTGTCATCATGCCGAGCATAGGTGGCAAATGCAAAAAGTTGTGAAAACTGACGGCTGTCGCGATGGTTAGCAGGAATAATACAATAATTCGTTTGGCGCCACGTTTCATTGAGATATTCTCATTGACTGCGTTTGGTCTTTCTTTGGGTAGTGCGAAATGCATGATAGCGGCGGGTACAACAAAATTGACCACTGACGGAATAAATAATAAGAAAAAAGCATTGAATTCAACGATACCTTTTTGCCAAACCATTAATGTAGTGATATCACCGAAAGGACTGAAAGCGCCTCCGGCGTTCGCAGCAACAACGATATTGACACAGGCTATACCGACAAAACGTTTGTTTCCCACACCGACAGCCAGAATAACAGCGCACATAAGCAGTGCGGTAGTCAAATTATCTGCGATAGGCGAAATGCTGAATGCAAGAATACCCGTCATCCAGAATAATTGACGGTAACTGAAGCCTTTTTGAATCAGCCAGGCGCGCAACGCATCAAATACGCGCCGTTCTTCCATTGCATTGATGTAAGTCATCGCAACCAGTAGGAAAAGCATGAGTTCTGAAAATTCAAGTATGTTGTGTCGCACTGCGTCCGCAGCAACGTCAGTAAAGCCCTGATTGACATATACGTATGCAATCATTACCCATATGATGCTGGCGGCCAGTACAACTGGTTTGGACTTACGAAGATGGGTAAACTCTTCGGCCATGACAAATACATAGGCCAATGCAAAAACCG
>VAPK010860059.1_pt1 | contig 20556 bp, 14 predicted proteins | sample 3395031 | NCBI WGS metagenome assembly VAPK01 (sample SAMN08290443, study PRJNA428436) | hydrothermal vent metagenome | isolation source: Deep-sea hydrothermal vent chimney 1 | place: Pacific Ocean: Juan De Fuca Ridge
CGGTGTGATGAAGATTCAGGGTTTTTACGAGTTCATCAACAATGGAGAGAAAAAACGCTCAACGCCAACCTACAATGGGTTGCGGGCATCACCCGCTTTAGGCTCTGTTACGAGCACCTGAACGATCAGCTTGATTTGTAATATAAGCCTGTAACAGATGCCAAGAAAAAATCAGGGGATAGAGGCGGACTGAAGGGAGTTGTCTGCCCGGCCCGGGGCTGTTCATAGAGCGTACTTGTCGGTCCATCCCCGGGGCGTCACTATCCGGAAACGATCTTTTCAGCGTCCCGCAGGCTCAGCCTGCCTTCGGCGGCGAACCTCGTCCACGTCCACTACAATGTCTTGCAGGGGTTGACGGCGAACACGATGGGGCAGCGCTAGTTCCGCCGCGGTTTCGATGTCTTCTTCGCTGACCTGGTCGCGGCCGTTATAGGCCGCCAGGGTCTTGGCCGTTTTGAGCATGATGATGTCCCCACGGTGGCCATCCACACCCACTTGCATGCAACAGGAGGCGATATCGAAGAGCCGGGATCGCTGGACAGTCACCCGGGGATAAAGCTGAACCGCCCTTTCTATGCGCTGCACCAATTGCAGGGATTCCTCTTCCCAGGCAGCACAAAAGTCCTCAGGTCCGTCGTCGAACGCCGCCCGCCGCTCCATGACCGCCACCCGGGATTCGGCATCGTGCAGGCCCTCGATATGGACACACAGGCCGAAACGGTCGAGAAGCTGGGGGCGAAGCTCCCCTTCCTCCGGATTCATGGTCCCAACCAGGGTGAACCTGGCCGGGTGAGAGAAGCTCACCCCCTCCCGCTCGATGGTGTTGAGCCCCATGGCTGCTGAATCGAGCAGGACATCCACCACGTGGTCATCCAGCAGGTTCACCTCGTCCACATAGAGTATGCCGCGATGGGCGGCAGCCAGGAGCCCCGGTTCCACCTGTTTTTCTCCTTTTTTCAGGGCCTGTTCCAGGTCCATGGTTCCCACGACACGGTCTTCGGTGGCGCCCACCGGCAGCTCGACCACCCGGATAGGCCGCTGCACGGTCGCAACCGTTTCCCGGTGCAAAACGGCAGAACTGCATTCCAGGCGGTAACATGCCCGGCACACGTCCTCCTCTGCCCCGGCAAGCAGCTGGAAAGGACAGTCCCTGACCACCTCGATGGCCGGCAGGATCCGGGCCAGCGCCCGAACCGCAGTCGACTTGGCCGTGCCCTTTTCCCCCCGGATCAGGACACCGGAAAGGGTGGGATTGATAATATTGAGGACCAGGGCCAGTTTCATCTTCTCCTGGCCGACGATGGCCACAAACGGGAAAACGGCTGTCGTACTCATTTGATATTCTCCTTGGCGATATTCAAAAGGGTGTCGGCTTTCAACTCTTCGATCCTGAAATATTGTGCGTTTAAAGCCATGGCTATCTTACGGGCCAGGCCGAACTGGACAATCCCGGGACTTTCGGTGTCAATAATAATGAACCGGATACGATCATCCAGGCCCATCCGTTCGGCAAGTTCAAATGTCTCTGCCTGCGGATTCTTTTCCCCCATGGCCACATTGGATCTGCCGTCGGTAATGATGATTACAATCGGCCTGACCGTTGGCTCGCGCAACAGGTAATTGCGCGACACCTCGTATGATTTGGCCAGGCCGGCGGACAGCGGGGTGCGCCCGCCGACCGGCATTTCCCGGAGAAGGCCGGCGGCAAGTTCAATGGAGGAGGTGGGCGGCAGATTGACCACGGCCTCATTCCGGCGAAAAGAAATCATGGCAATCCGGTCCCGCTTCTGATAGGCATCCAGCAGGAGCGACATAATAGCCCCCTTGGAGGCGGCCATCCTGCCCCTGGCACCCATGGAACCGCTGGCATCCACCACAAAAAGAAGAAAATTGCCGATCCGTTTCTCCCGGATCTTCTCCCGGATATCTTCCGAGCGGATGACTACGGCCAGGCCGTTGCGGTTCTCCCGCCGGAGCTGGTACGGAGCCGCCGCCCGCAAGGAGGCATCCAGGGCCACGTCACCGGTTGTCCGCAAGGTGGTGCTTTTGATATAACGGCCCTGTTTCCGGGCGCTCCTGGTGCGGGATCTCCTGCCCGGTCCCCGGCGGAACAGGCGATCCTTGGGAGCAGTAAACTTTCTGACCTTGAAGGTATCTGCCACGGCAAAAACCTGTTCCATGGGGTCTTTTCCCCGGTTGTCAGGCCCGCTCTCCTCTTCCTCTGCCGGGGAATTCTTCTCACCCGCTTGAGAGTTTTCCGCCTCTTGCCGCCCCGGTTGTTCCTCCGGCTGCGGTTCGTCGTCTTGCCGGGGCTCCGCCTGGTTATCTTGGGCAGGGTTTTCCTGATCCCGGGGCTGCTCCTGATCCTGAGGCGAAGGCGGCGGGGGCGACTGCGTCTCCCGGCTGCGATGGAAGAGGACCAGCGGCGCCACCTCCAGGACATCATCGACCGTGACCTCACGCCGCCCCCGCAAGGCCGCCACGGTCCTGGCGGCCTGCTCAATTATCAGATCAGCGCGATGGCCGGCCACGTTGCTTTCCATGGCCAGTTGAGATGCCAGGGAGCGCAGATGTTCAGGCATACGGACCATTGCCAGCATTCGTTGGGCCTGGACAATCTGTGCGGTAATTTTTGTGTTGTCTTCCCTAAACCGCTTGATGAAGTCCGCAGGAGACGCATCATACGCCTCCCGGCGCTCCATCAGCACAACCCGGTTATCCTTATCAGCAACGGCCCGCACCTCCACGCAAAGGCCGAAACGATCCAGCAACTGGGGTCTCAGTTCCCCTTCTTCAGGGTTCATGGTCCCCACCAGAACGAACCTGGAGGCATGGGCAAGGGATATCCCCTCCCGCTCAATCACGTTCCGGCCGGATGAGGCCGCATCCAGGATGATATCAACAATATGGTCATCCAGGAGGTTGACCTCGTCCACATAAAGTATCCCCCGATGGGCTCTGGCCAGGAGCCCGAGTTGCATAAACCGGGTCCCCTCTTTCACCGCCCGGCCGAAGTCGATTCCCCCGGCGACCCGGTCTTCGGTAGCGTTTAACGGCAGGGTGACCACTGAAACAGGCCGCTGCACCCCTGAACTCCGAGCATCCCGACAGTGCCCGCAAAGGGACTGCGGCCGGTCCGGGTCGCAGTTGTAAGGGCAGCCCTCGACAACGGCGATTGCCGGCACCAGGGCAGCCAGTGCCCGGACGGCCGTGGATTTGGCGGTCCCCTTTTCGCCCCGAACAAGGACCCCGCCGATGCGGGGGTTTATTGCATTCAGGATCAGCGCCAGCTTGAGCTGATCCTGGCCGACAATGGCTGAAAACGGAAATATTTTGTTCAACATCATCTCTTTTGTCGTAACTGTTCAGATGTTCGGCCGGCGATATTTCTGATTTCTCGGAAGAACCAGGCGGGCGGCAATCGTTGTGGCAACAGAGGTGGAATCAATAATGGTCGACTTTTGCTCATACCTTTCGCTGATAAGCTGAAAAAACAAGTTCGGGACCTGCTTGCCAAGCGGCAGATACCCGATTTCATCACAGACCGGGAGATCGGGGGCGTTGGACATCTTTTACCCCTTTGAGCCACTCCGGTATCGCCTTGATATCGAACATGAACTATTCTCTTCTCCGGTCCGGCATGGTTATGTGATTGTCTCCGGCCGTATCTCGTAGGTGCCGGATGAAGATATCGCGAATTTCTGGCTTCTCGCCCAGCCCCTGCATCATGCACCTGACCTTGATTCCCTGCGAGTTCAGAACCGACTTCCACGAGCCATCCTGGTCGCCTGCCATATCATGACTGGCATGCTCAGCCGCAACCATCATCAGGGGTTTTAAGACCACTTTTTTTACCCCGGCGTGCTGGATGGCGGACAAAACATAATCGAGCGAGGGAAATCCTTCCACAGTCCCGATAAAAATCGGTGTCTCCGGATACATTTCTCTCATGACCTGCTGGAATTCAATATAGGCACCGGTGGAATGGAACTTGTTCCCGTGGCCCATGTAGACAAGAGCGGCCTGGTCCAGCCCGGCCAGCTCGACATCGGCTCCCAGGGCCGCCGCCGCTGCCGCCATATCTTGATGGTAATCATGGCGGGGTCCCGGCATGCCCAGGAGAGGCCGGCCCAGAAGCAGTTTTTTAAAGGGCCGGTTCCGGGGCTTGACGGTCTCGATCGAGTCAAGGCCCCTTATGTAAGAGGCAAGGTCTGCAAATTCTTCGCCCCCGTAGATGAACGTGGGCTGAACGATGATGGTTCGATACCCCTCATCCTGCAGGTCGGCGATGGCCGCCAGCGAGCCCTTTGCATAAAGAACCCCGGCCGGGACATCTTTATGCTTTGCCAGGTAATCCTCGTCCCCCCGGCGGCCCTGCCATATTCTTCTAATCATGTTGGAGGTCAAGGCCACCTCTACCCGTGTTTCCGGGAAGGCTTCCCGGACCTCTCGCTGCATGGCCGTGATGCCGGCCAGCGCTTTGGGATATGTGGCGCCGAACCATGCAAGAACAATGGCCTTTTCGTCTTTGTCATGTTTCATTTATATTCATCCTATCCTCGAAATCACGCATCCCTGCCTGCCGGGAACCACGGTTCCAAAGGCCCCGGCCGCCTGAACCGCCATTTTTTTTATTCCGTCAGCTCTTCGATTTCACCTTCCATTTCCAGGTATGCCTTGCGCAGTTCATTCTCCATCTCCTGGTCCGTGTTCCACATCCCCCGACCTATTGCCTCCAGCAGCTTGTCCAGTATGTTTTGCAGGGCATAAGGATTTACCTCCTTCATCCATGCCTGCATCCCGGGATCAAGGGCGAATTTTTCAGCTATTTTCTTATACATCCAATCGTCGATCACCTCTGCCGTGGCATCCCAGCCCAGGACCACGTCCATCATGTGGGAAATATCCCCAGCGCCCTTGTAACCGTGGCGCTTCATGCCCTCGAGCCACTTGGGATTGGTGAGCCGGGCCCGGAGGACATGCTTTGCCTCCTCAAAAGTCGTCCGCATCTTCACCCGCCGGGGATCGGCGCTGTCGCCCACCAGGGCGAACGGCAGCCGGCCGCGGACGGTCTTGGCCGCAACGATGAGTCCGCCGTAGTAGTTGTAAAAATCGGTGCAGGACATCATGTCGTATTCCCTGGAATCCTCATTTTTCACCGTCACATCCATGCGGGAGAGCAGTCGCCGAAAGGCGGCCGGCTGCCGGCGGCCATAACTGCCCTTGCCGTAGGCATGGGCGGTGTAGCGGATGTAGTTGTTGCCCAGGTCTTCCTGGGTCTTCCAGTTCTTGGCTTCCACCAGCTCGGCCACGCCTGCGCCGTAGGTACCGGGCGGACAGCCGAAGACCCGGAAGGTGGCCTCCCGCAGGGCATCTTCCTCGCTCATCCCCTCTTTCATACAGATCTCCTGGTCCCGCAAGACATTGCGCCGCAGGATATTGATCCCCGGCGGTTCCCGCAACGCAGCCACCATCCGGACAGCCTCGTCAAGCCGTTCCACCAGGTTCGGAAACGAGTCCCGGAAAAATCCCGATATCCTGGGCACCACATCCAAGCGGGGACGGCCAAGCTCAGCCGCCGCTATCACCTCGAGGCCGATCACCTCGCCGCTGCCCCTGGCCCAGACGGGTTTCACGCCCATGAGATAAAATATCTCCGCGATATCATCCCCCTTGGTGCGCATGGCAGACCCGCCCCAGACGATGATCCCCACGGACTCCGGGTACTTTCCGGTCTCCTCCAGGTACCTGGCGATCAGGGCATCTCCCAACTTTTGACCCACCTCCCAGGCCCCGGGAGAGGGGATCTTGGCCGGGTCCACGGAATAAAAATTACGGCCGGTGGGGAGGATGTCGGCCTGGCCGCGCGTGGGGGCTCCGGACGGACCCGGCAAGACAAACCGGCCGCTGAATCCCCGAAGGCTTGAATCCAGTTCATCGGTGGTCCGCCGTATGTTGGGGACCAGGGTCGCGCAGATATAACGCAGGGCCTCGGCCACGTTGCCATTGCCGTGCCCCAGGTGAGTCTCGACTACGGAATCGATCAGGGAAGGATCAAATCCTTCATCCTGGAGCGCCCGGACCATGGCGTATCCCTTTTCATGAGCCCGCCGGATGATCCGGCCGCCGGTCTCCCCCCGGTAACGGGCGAAGGACCGGCCCCGGTTCTCCTGCAGGTCATCATAATCATAGCCCAGAGCGCTAAGGACCGACTCCCGCAGTGAAGGCTCAACGCCGTTGGCCAGCCGGGTCAACTGGACGAGAAACTCCGCCAGCCGTTCTGCCGCCGGCGGCGTACCCATGGTGTGGAGCCCGTCGTTGATCATGGTATCGGCGAGCTCGGACAGGTAGGCATGCAGCCGTTCCAGGAAACCGGCGAAATCTGCAAATACCTCCTTTTCATTCACTTCCAGGTCCTTGTCCAGGTCGGCCGCGACCACCGCCTCCCATAGCATGGGCTTGAGGACCGGGATCTTGCCGGGATCCTCGCGCCCGGCGACATCATAATCCTGCAGCAGGTTCTCCACCACGGCCAGGTCTTCATAGAGATCCGCATTGGCAAATGCCGGGGTGAGATGGTCGATGATGCAGCAATAAGATCGCCGTTTGGCCTGGGTTCCTTCGCTGGGATCGTTGATGATGTACGGGTAGATGTTGGGCAGATCCATTATGGCGAGATCCGGGTAGCACTCTTCGGAAAGCCCGAGGGCCTTCCCGGGCAGCCATTCGAGGGAACCATGCTTGCCCACGTGCATAACGGCATCGGCCATGAAGATATCCTTGATCCACCGGTAATACGCAAGATAATGGTGCGGAGGCGAGAGGTACATGTCGTGATAGATCTTGTCGATGTTCTCGAAATAACCGCGCGGCGGCTGGATGGTGATGAAGACATTGCCGTTGAGCAGGCCGGGGAAAAGCATTCGACCTTCATGCACGAAAAGGTCTCCCGGAATCCCGCCCCAGTCGGCGGTCATCTTTTCCCGGATCGCCCCGGGCAGGGCCTCGTGCCATGGCCGGTACTTCTCCGCCCCGGCCGTTGCCCGGGCCCGCTCCGCCATGCGCTCGGGGGTGAGCCAGCGCTGGTCACAGGTCATCGAGCCGAGCAGTTCCCCGGCAAGCTCATCGCCGCTCTCATACATCCTGTCGACCCGGTATCCCTCTGCCTGCATCCGCTCCAGGAGCAGCTTGACGCTCGCAAAGCTGTCCAGCCCCGCGGCGCAGCCGATCCGGTCGTTTCTGGGCGGGTAGTGGTGAAAGATGACGGCGATCTTCTTGTCCCGGTTCGGTTTCTTCCTGAGCCGGGCCCAGTTGAGTGCCAGGGAAACCATGCGCCGGACCCGGTCCGGAATGGGCAGGTTCCGGGCGAGCAGGGCCCCGGTGACCGGGTCCACCTCGGCCTCCTCGCGCGTGGCCACGGGCACGGTGATGAGCGTGCCGTCGAATTCGGGCTGGGCCGCCGAGTAGGAGACATCCATGGTGGAGACCCCTTGAGCACCCTCTTTCCAGTCGGCATAGGAATTCATGGAGGCCATGGCCTGAATGAAAGGCACGTCCAGTCGCGGCAGGAGATCCCGGTACTCGGGCGCCGCCAGGGTCAGAGAAAACATCATGGAATTGATCAGGACATCGATGCAGGACCGGCCGTCTTTCATGAAAAATTGCTCGACGATGTAATCGGCCCCGTGGTTGCCCCGCTCCGCATCCTTGTATCGCAAATGGAACACACAGATGACATTGGCCCCCTGCCGTTCGATTTCGCGGATCATGGCGTCGATATGGGCCAGGTTGTCATTGAGCCAGTAGGTCTGATAAAACCATATGCCCACGGTGATCCTGGCCGGGTCGATCTTTCGCGCCCGGTATTCTTCGAGGTCGGGGACACCGCTGAAATCCGGGTGGTAGATTCCTTCCTGGGGCAGGCTTTGCGGAGGATCGCAGGAGATTTCCGCGTGAAACCGCAGGTTGTAAAGATAGACAAACATATTCCGGAAATTTATGCGGCCGCCGTGAACCAGGTACCGGTTCAGGGTCTCCCAGCTGTCGGTGCCAAAGCCGTCGGCATGCTCCCGGGCCGCCATGACGGCGTCTTCGTCACTGCCGATTGGCTGGATATGAAAATACGGCCCCGGTTGGCCACGGTCTTTTTGCTCCTGCAGCGCCGCGACCACTGCGGCAAAGGCCGGGCAGGATTCCTTGCCCCCATGGAGGGTGATCAGGACGACATCGGCGGCCAGCGCATCCCGGACAAAGGCCTGGACCCGGGCCTCATCAAAAAGCTGGCTCCCGGTTCTGGCAATAACCTTGATTCGACCGCCCTGTTTTTCATATTGCCGCACCCCGGAGCTGAGAGAGGGGATCTCCATGGAATGGGCGCTGAAATAACAAATGATCAAATGTTTCACCGTAAACTCCTTATGTATTCCGCCCACAGTGTCCGGTACAAGACACAGGCAAGTCCGGCGTCAGGGGCATCGTTATAATGCTGCCGGCTGGGACAATCCCCGGGGCAGAAACCGGCAAGAGGACAATCACGGCAGCGTTCATCTGCCGGCCGGGCTCCTCCCAGCTGAACAAGATCCAGAGTACCGGGCGCCCCAATCCTCCCGCAGGCAAAACGGGGGTCACCGGCTGTCTGGGCGCACGGATAAACGGAACCGTCAGGGAGAACCGCCATGGCTTCCCCCTTGGCGGCATGACAAAACGGGCCGGCCCCCTCTCCTGCCGCAGCAGCCCGTTTCAGCAGCTCCAATTCACGAAATTTGACCGGCTGCGGCCGATTTTTATTGATCCAGTTCAATGCCTGCAACAATATCTTCAAGCCATTCTCGAGCTCCGGCGCAGTCGGGTGCGTCACCCTGCCGCCGGCAAGGGCGCGGCCCCTGGAGACCAGGAGGTCCAGGCCCAGCCCGCAGGCGGTCGGGAAGGTGCCGAGCAACAGGGCCAGCCGGCCCAGGGCCTGGACATTCTGCCCGGTCACCACTGTGGTCACCCGGAAGGGCACCTCGTGTTCGGTGAGGAGCTGCAAACCCCGGAGCGTTGCCGCCGCCTTCCCCCGCATCCTTTCCTGCACGTCCGGGGGACCGTCCAGGCTGACTCCCACCTGGATATCATACCGCTTGCAGACCCTGACCAGGGAGCGGTCCAGCAGGCTGCCGTTAGTCTGCAGGCCTATCGTGGCGGGCCAGCCTTTCTTGCGGACCAGGGAGACGGCCCACTCGACGAGCGCCGGTTCCAGGGTCGGTTCGCCGCCCGTCAACTGGACATGAAACGGCAGGCCGGAGCCGGCCGCATACTCCAGACTCCCGGCAATGACCTCCCGGTCCATGGGCCGCGAGCTCCCCGGCTCTCCCCGGTAGCAATAAACGCAGCGAAGATTGCAGGCCTCGGTGAGCAGGAGTACCAGGTAATGTGCTTCTCGGCCCGCCCCGCAATTTGTTTCAGTGTAAGTCAGCACAGACACCCTAGCTTCACGCGGTTCCTGCCGCCCGCAGAGAGGGACTATAGCGAGCGAAAGCAACTGCACAAATATGGGACACCTGTGCCGGCTTACAGCCTTGAACAATGTAATACCGCATAGTTACAAGCCCCGCGAGGGGATATGTTTCAGGCACCCCCTTACCTTTCCGGGAGTTTGAGAAAATATCGCGGCTTATGCCCCGGGAACAGTCCGGGATGCAGAATCGCCGCAAGGTCTGTAATAATTTCGTCCGTCTTGTCAATCGACTGCCAGTACCATGGCTGGAAGCACCAAACATTGCCTCTTTTTACCGACCTGAAATCGGCAAGGATGGGTTTGAAGGCAACCAACTTTTTTATTGAGGTGATGCCATACTGCGGCAACATGCCCGAAGATATGTAGATATTCGCGTCTCTGCCCCGATCATAGAATTCCTCCAGCGTAATGGGGACACCGCCTACCTTTTTAAGATCCTTGAAGACGTAAGCGCCACCTGCCATTGTTATCATTTTGGCTACATAGGAGTCTCCTCCCGGCACATAGACCCTTCCCCTGCCCGCGATAAAGCCCCATAATATGGTCGGCCTGGTGCCGACCGCCTCAAGTTTTTGGGAGAGCATATTCATCCTGCTCACCGCTTTTGCAAAAAAACGTTTCGCTTCTTTTTCCTTGTTATAAAATGCCGCAAAAAATTTAATCCATTCCAGTCTGCCGAGGGGATTATCTTCCAGATATTCGGTGACTACGGCATAGGGTATTCCCAGCTCATTGAGCTTGTCTGTCTTCTCCCATTCGCCGGCAAAAAATACGTCCGGGTGTACACTCAGCAGTTTCTCATAATCAGTTGCCCTTGATCCGCCCAGGTACTTGATCCGCCCGGCCGCCATGCCTTTTCTAATTCCAGCAATATGCCAATCCTTTTTCCTCGTGGTTACGCCCACAACGCTGTTCATGACCCCCAGCGCTCTGAGCAGGGGCGGAATGGTGGTCCATTTACTGACTACTCTTTTTACAGGTATTGCAATGATTTGATCCTGTTTGTATCCTTTAGGCGGCCTTTGACCGCGGGGGACCAGCAGCAGTTTCCGCCCGGCTCCATCGGTTACCAGCTTGCAGCCATTGCCAAGATATTCAACCTGGAAATGAGTGGCATACCGGAGGTGAAGCGGTACTCCCCGGGGCAGAGGAGCAGTGCTCCCTCTTGCGGTCCCGGCAAGAAGGAAAAACAGAACAATCAAGATGCCGGCCGCACATTGGCCAAACCTCCTTCCTGAAATCTCCGGACAACTACCGCTTATGTAATGCATCGATTTCATTACCCCTGGAAATATCCGGGTACCCTGACTCCGGGCCGCATCTTTCACCGAATTCCGCCCTGGTGCCGATCAATTTCCAGGTAGCGCCTACCCAGGAGCACCAATGCAACCATCAGATATTCTTCCATTTTTCCGTAAACCCCATGGCCAGGCAGTAATAAATAAAATCCAGGAAAACTCCATTTTCAAAACTAAATTGCCAGCCATCCAGCCTGTTTTTGTAAGACATAAACCGATCATATTTGCCGGCTACCGCCGCGGCCAGCTGGGCACCGTAGGTGCTGAATATCTCGGGGACACAACTTTGCGGCAGGATCCGCCAGACAAGTTTATCCCGCAGATGCACCAGGGCGGCCACGGCGGCGACAGTTATCGGGTCCCGGTCAATACACGCAAAATTCTTGCTTAAAAGCTCACCGGAATCAGTTGACAGGTATTTTTTTATGCCCGCCTTCATAGACTTGGCTGTCGCGCCGAATCGTTCAAGATGGACCATCATGGAGCAACGGCTTTGCGGAGACATGCCGTTCTGGAGCCGGAGCGTTCCGGCTACCGCTTTTTTCACGGTCAGGCCAATCAGTTCTCCCAGTTTTGAATGTTTGCCCGCGCTGGTCAGAGGGGGTTCCCCGCTGAGAGCGCTGGCAACAGCGATCTGGTCGGTACCGGTACCGGTGGCCAGGCCGCTTGAATAGCGGGAATTAATGTTCAGCTCCTGCAGGACCCCGGTCTTCGCCTCGGTTGCAGTCATAACGGCCCTGACCATTGCACCGGGAGTCAGTTTCCGGTTGATACAAACAATAATATTGATGGTGCCGCTATCTGCCTCTGCCTTGGCGACCTCACATTTCTTCTCGCCGTTTTGACCTGACTGGCCGGCGACAGGCATGAACTTCCCGCCTTCTTCGTAAACGGATGCGGGATCTCCGGCCCGCCCGGCATTGGTCTCCACCCCACCGGTGCAGATAGCCGCCACCTCAAGATCATGAAATTTTTCCGACTCCAGGGCTGCACAATTCATGTTGGCGGCCGTACCGAGCGAGGCACAATTTTCGGAAAGTTTATGCTGCCGGCAAACCTGCTGTAGATAAGCGAGGGGCTGGTGGACTGCCAGGGCGTGCGATTCAGGCATGTGGCCCGTCGGTTCACCCGACTGGTGATTGAAAATCAAGTCGAGATCCTCCCGCAGGCCGCCATTCGCTCTACAGGTAGAAATCACCTGGTGCGGCACGAGAAAATTGACCGTAATAATCTTGTCCTGACGATGAATTTCAATTCCCCCGTAAAAAGTCTTTATTAACATGTCTGTATCCTGGTTATTTTTCATATCCCTGGGAATTGTGCCAATCTTTTACCTTGTATCCGTTATCGGGCGCCCCGCAGGGCGGCGCGGTAAAAACCGTAAAATGCGTTGGTTTGGTAATAATGCAATAAATTCCACATATTGCACGGAATATCACCTCAAGACGTCACGGATTCAGGTTTTATCTTTATGCTCCAGACAGAGAATACCGCCGGCAGGCGTATATTCTTTAGGAGGGCTTTTTGTTTTTGCCCCCCTGAATAATGATGGACTCGCAAAAAACCTTAATCTTCATCACACCGTCATTCCCGCGCAGGCGGGAATCCAGTAAGATTAAGGGATGATGGATCCCCGCCTGCGCGAGGATGACGAATAAAATGACTTTTTACGAGTCCATCAAGAATGGAGAACACCCTCGCCTCAAGTCTGGAGATCAGAACTTGAAGGTATAGGTGCCGAAGAAGGAGCGCCCGGCCAGGGGGAATCCCCTCTTCTCGTAATAATATTTATCGAACAGATTGCCGATTTTGAGGCTCAGGGTCTGGTTGCCGGTCAGCTTGAAATTCGTCACCAGGTCCACCACGGTATGGGTGGGATACTCAATCTCCGGATAACCGGCGGTAACCCAATCCGTATCCTTCATGTGTCCGACATAACGGGCCGTGACCCTGCCGCTGAGGAAGTGGCCGTCGTCGTATCCCAGACCGTAATTTATTTTAAAATCAGCTACATTGTGGATATCCCGCGTACCGGCGGCAAGGGTTTCTTCATCCTTGAACAACTTCGTAAAGTTGGCGAAGAGGCGGAGAGAAGAATGCCAATCGGCGAGCTGGCCGATATCAAGAGAGAATTGCCCTTCCAGGCCGCGGATCTTCGCCTCCTGGGTGTTTTCAAAGGTACTCAGCATACTGGTCACGGCGACCTTTTCTATCTTGTCATCCACCTTGGTGTGAAAATAGGTCAGGTCGGAGGCAAGGCCCCATTCTTTCTTGTCAAAGCTGATACCGCCATCCCAGGTCAGGCTCTTTTCCGGGTCGAGATCGGGATTGCCTTCAGTGGTTCCACCCCACCAGTTGACCCAGTGCCCTGCCATCTCCTCGGGGGTAGGCGTTACAAAGGCCGTGCCGATCGTGGTGTGGAGCTGCCATTGCGGGGTAAGAAAAAATTTCAGGCCGCCGCTGGGATTGAAGGTGCTGAAATTTGCCGAGCCGGGCGTGAAATCCGTTTTATAAGGGGTTACCTTGGTCTTCAGCGTAATTGCATCATAACGAGCGCCCATGGTGGCAATTAGACGGTTATTGAAAAATTTCAACATGGCCTCACTGTAAATACCGGTGGTCTTATGTTCATTGTCCGGCATGTAAGGGGCAATGCGGCTGGCGTCGGGATTATACGATTTTGATTTCTCTTTAATACGCTCGTAGTCGATACCGAACGTCAGACTGTGGACGGAAAAATAATACGTATCCTGGAGCTGGGCGCCGATCCAGTCGGTCGTGCTCTCATAATTCTTATAGGGGACGATACCGCTATATTCTTTATGGTATTCGGAGTCCTCCCGTGACCGGTAAAAAGTCAGGTTCATTTCATTGTTCTCTCCGACGAACCCGGAAAGCTTCGCATTACCTCCGTAACGATTGATATCCTTGCGGGACTGCTGGGTCGTGCCATAGAAGATATCACCGGGCATCTCTATATCCCGGCCGGCGAACCAATCCCCTCCGACATCCATGCGCCAGTCCTTATTAAATGCATAGCCGAATCTCGCCGAGCCATAACGTTTTTTGAAGGCGGTGTGATCTCTTTTGTCACCGTTGCCCATGCGCAGGTCGCCATTTTGATTGTCGGTGCTGGCATCAAGGTCAAAGTCAAGTTTCTTGGTCAAGTTGCCGCCCGACGAGACTTTGACTTGCCAGGTGCTAAAACTGCCGTAGCCGAGGGTCAGGTACGATTTGACCTTACCCCGGGATTCTTTGGTGATGACGTTGACCACCCCGCCCATTGCCTCGGAGCCGTACAGCGCCGAGGCCGGGCCTTTAAGAACCTCGATTCGCTGGATATTGTCCAGTGGAATGGTCGCCAGGTTGGTCGCGCCCGCAGGCCGGCCGTCAATCAACAACAGGGTGTGCTTCGTGGTCCCGAAAAATTCAGGCCGGAAGCCCCGGATGCTGATCCCCGAAAGTAACCCGGGATATTGGATCACATCCACACTGGAGTCTTCTTTGAGGACATCCGTGAGATCCGTCGCCACTGTTTCCTTAATATCCTTTGTCGTAATCACATTGACGACCTGGGGCAACTCCTTTTTCTCCTCCGGGGTCCTGGTGGCGGTGACCACTATATCTTCTAATTTAAAGGCTTTTTTCGCCGGTTTCTGCGCCGGGGCCGTGTCTTGCCCGGCAAGACCTATTCCGGGGGCCATTAACTGAGTAACGGCCGCACAGACAATCATGATTCTGGAAAAACTTTTCATTTCTAATCTCCTTTTTTCATTCAATGCACACGGTAGTGCATGACGTTCCAATGCGGGCGGCCTGTCCTTGCACGGCCGCCCGCCACACTTCACGCCCATCTTTGACTTTTCGCAGACCCGGTGCTAGCATGAAAATGCCAGGTCAGCCGGATCCCATTTTTTGGCTTAGGTTTATATCTGGTGGCAGGGTGGGCTTGGACTTTGGCTGGTCTCCCACCCTGCCTTTCCCGGGCCATCTTCCGGGCGGATAAACCCGCCCGGACAATCTCACTCTCACATCCTTTTCGCGCTCACCTCCTTGCAAGCGGATACGACCAGGAGTGCATATCTCCCGTCATACCGCGATATCTTTCTGCAAGTCTTTGCAATAAACCAATTTTTCGGCCGCCTGGCCAAACAGGTCCGCGGCCTCTTCTTTTTCCCGCAGGGTAAAAATCCGCCTTCCCTGCCCGAGGGCATTTAACAATAATTCGACATTGCACCGGTTGGCGGATCCCACCGGAAATCCCGCATCAATAACCAGGTCCGCCTTTTCCAGGGCGGCCATGGCCGCAATCCGGGCCCGGTCGCGTATATCCTGGAACGGCTTGGCCCCGATTACCGTCGCCCCGACTGACCGGGCAATATAAAAATCAAGGTCATTTTCATGGATCACCCCGGTGACAATCCCGAAGCCGACCTTGGCAAGAAGGCGGTACACCGGGGTGCCGGTGCCGCCGCCGGCTACCACGAAGGCCGTTTTGCCATGACTGCTGTTGATCAATTCGATCGTCCCGAGCTTCCTGTCAAAACGGGCACAATCAAGATCATATAACCGCGCCACCGTCTCCTCGTTCAGGATTTTGTCCGGTGGACCCCATGCCATTATCGCCCCGTCCTTGACCAGCACCACTGTCTCCGAGAGCTTGAGGGCCAGGTCCACGTCGTGCAGTGAAATGATGACGGTGATGTCCTTTTTCCGACAGAAATCACTGAGGATGACCATAAGTTCAAGTCGGTGCTTCAGATCGAGATAAACCGTCGGTTCATCCAGGATGATGACCTCGGGTTCCTGGGCCAGAGCCCTGGCCACGAGCACCTTCTGTTTCTCCCCATCGCTCAATTCATTGAAATATCTGTCCGCGATGGTGGTGGCATTGACCAGGCGCAGTGATTCCCGGATCTTCTCGATGTCGTGTTCGGACAGGCGGCCGAGAAAACCGGTATGGGGATATCTGCCCATGGCGACGAAGTCAAAGGCGGTGACCAGGCCCGGCGACATATGGCCGGTCAGCACCACGGCCAGGGACCGAGCCAGTTCGTGGGATGTCAAGTCGTTGAGCAGACGGTTGTCGAGATATATGGCCCCTTTTAAAGGAGCAAGGAGCCGGGCGAGGGACCTCATGATCGTGGTCTTCCCTGAACCGTTCGGGCCAAGGAGGCAGACAAACTGTCCCTTCAGCATCTCCTGATTGATATCGGCGACCACGGTCCTGGTCCCGTATCCCACTGCCAGCCCGCGGGTTTCCATGACCTTTGTCGGTCCGGTTACAACATTCGGCCCGGTCATATCGCCACCCTCCTCTTGAGCAGGAGACCGATGACGATGGGGGCGCCGATGAAAGAGGTTATAGCGCTTATCGGCAGCTCTACCGGGGCAAACATGGTCCTCGCCACCAGGTCGCACAGGGCGGTCACGATTGCGCCAAACAGGATGACAGCCGGGATAAGCAGCTTGTTATCAGAGGTCCCGAACGTGAGCTTCGCCATATGCGGGACAGCCAGACCGATAAAAGCGACCGGCCCGGCAAAGGCGGTCACCAGGCCGGCGAGCGCGCTGGAGAAGATCACGATCAGAAACCGGAAGACCTTGATGTTGACCCCCATACTCTTGGCGTAATCCTCTCCCAGGAGGAAGGCGTTCAACTGTTTGCTCATGAGATAGGTGCCGATCAACAGGGGCATCCCGAGCAGGACCACCAGGTACAATTCCTGCCAGGAAAAACCCGAGAAGCTTCCCATCTGCCAGAGGACGAACCCCTTGACCCTTTCCTTCTCGGCAAAGACAATAAGGATGCTGGTTACGGCATGACACACGTAACCCGTCATCAAGCCGATGATGAGCAGCGTAATGACATTTTTTACCCTGGACGCCACCAACAGGATGACAACCATCACTGCCAGTGCCCCTGAAAATGCCGCCAGGCTCAGAAAAAAAGGATGAACGCTGAGGATGCCGATACTAAGGCCCGCCAGCATGACCAGGGCCACCATCAGCGTGGCGCCGGAGGAGATACCCAGGATAAAAGGCCCGACAATGGGATTACGGAAAAATACCTGGAGCAGCAGGCCGCCGATGGCAAGATAGCCACCGCAAAATAAGGTCGAGAGGGCCCGGGGCAGCCTGATCTTCCAGATGATCGCCCCCGGGACCGAGTCCGTGAGATGCCGTCCCAAAATCCTGCAGGTCTCAAAAAAAGGTATCCGTACCGAACCGATGCTGACATTCAGGACAAAGGTAATGAACAATATCACCAGGAATAAGAGAAAAAGTCCCTGATATCTCTTGGTTTTCACGATCAACTAATCTCCCGTAAATTCTGTGTCTTTTTCCCGGCAGCAGGCCCCGGGTCGCCCACGGCTACTTATCCGGCAGCTCAAAGAAATATTCCGGTTTTTTCTTTGCCGGAAAGAGTTTCGGGTGAAAAATCGCCGCCAGTTCGGCGACAATCCCCGCCCGCATCGCCGACCATCTGCCCGGCCCATGAATTACCGGGTTCCACCTGGACCTTCCGGGCATAAATATCCCCCCAGGTGACCGTCGGCTTTTTCCTGGCGTGCCGGAGCCGGGCCGATATCTTTTTAATTTTTTCGAACTGCGACTCGACAAAAACCTTCGCCTGGTGTTCATCACCGTAAAGTGCCGAGATAAAAGGAATAAAGTTGACATGGGTGCTCAGATCCTCATGAAACTACATCCGATCTACCCATATAGCTCCAGACCATGCCGAAACCGGCCATACACAGAAAGGCAAATCCCCAGATGATGATCCGGGATGGAACCCCCATCTTTTCTCTGCCGGCAAACGGCAAGGAGCGCAAGATAGGCCCCGGCAATAAGCAAACCATGGGCGATAAACAGAAAGAAGTGGGAGATGTGCGCATAGATGCTCTTGGACATGAGGTAAAGGGCGGGTAATACCCTTCTGAAAAAAAAATGGCCAGGCCCGAAAACATGACGATCAGGGGAACCGGGGAAAGGCCTTCCCGCTCCCGGTTGAGTATCATCAGGATGAGGGCAATGCCGGCCAGGGCCGGGGTCAGAAAAAACGGCTCTGAAAACATGTTGCAATAGGGCCAGATAAGATAGCGGCCGCTGACCTCGGAGATCATGCTGACGGCAAAAACCAGTCAACAGGGAAAGAACGGCGAACCGCCTGAGCTGCAACATGGAGCACAGAAGGGCTGCCCCATAGATCAGGATCTCAATATAAAAAATTTCTATCGGAAATTTCAGGGTAAGCATCGTATTCCGTCTTCGTTCCTGGCCGACTTTCCCTTTTTTTCCCTTTCCAGGAACAAAAAAAAAGGGACATCCCCGGACCGAAATTAATCGATCCTGGATGTCCCTTTTTTATCCGTAAGATCATGACAGACGTACCCACTGTCCACGAGGGTTACGACTTTACGTTCAGGCAGGTCTTCTGACTCCCCCTCCCTTTCAGCAACCTTCCCATCCCTTCATCGGAACAGTGGTTTATACTACAGGCTGAAAGAGTTCCTTTTCCCTAATCGACCGGAAAAAGGAGGGGTCACAGCGGCGGGCCCGTCCCCGATTTACACGGAGTTCCCTGTTAGGCTCTGTTACGAGCACCTGAACGATCAGCCTGATTTCTAATATAAGCCGGTAACAGATGTCAAGAAAAAAATCAGGGGATCGGCGGGGGTGACGGGGAATTGCTTGCCGGATCCGGGGTTGCTCACGAATTCAGGAGATTGTACTTGTCGGCATATCCCCGGGGAGTCACCATCCGGTCAAGCCAGACAAAGGTTCTCGAGTTGCCGACAATCACGGTGGACTGCATGCCGATCTCGCGGTCGATCATCCCGGCGAGGCTGGTCAGGATGATTTTTTCATTTTCACGCGTGGCGGCGGTGACAATACCCACCGGGGTCTCCGGGGCGCGATGGGCCAGGATGATCTCCCTGGCCCTGACGATCTGTTCGGTCCGCTTTTTTGAGCTGGGATTGTAGATCACCAGCACAAAATCGGCCCCGGCCGCCGCGGCCAGCCGTTTCTCAATCACCGCCCAGGGAGTGAGCAGGTCGGAGAGGCTGACGCAGGCGAAATCGTGCATGAGCGGCGCACCCAGCCTGGCCGCGCAGGCGTTCACGGCCGCGATCCCCGGCACGATCTCGATTTCCACCTCGCAAAAACGTTCGCGGGCGACCTCGAAGACCAGGCCGGCCATGGCGTAAATGCCCGGATCGCCGCCGCAGACCAGGGTCACCGTTCGGCCGGCCGCCGCCAGTTCCAGAGATTTCCGGCACCGCTCAACCTCCTTCATCATCCGGGAAAAAATCACCTCCTTGCCGGTGAGCAGCCCGGCGATCAAATCGAGATAGGTTTTGTATCCCACCACGTACTCAGACGCGGCCAGGGCCTCCCGGACCGCCGGCGTCAGGTGTTGCAGGCCTCCCGGCCCCGTGCCGACAACGTAAACTTTGCCCGGGCCAGTGCCAGGGTTAGATTGGGCCATTTTTTCTTCTCCATCAGTAAAGTATCGGTCCGGGCGCTCAACAACGCGGCCGGTTCGGCCACCCCTTGGGCACCGGTAGCCTTGAGAGCCGCGGGTGAAACGGTTATTCCGGCCACCCGGTTCAATTCTTCCTTGGTATAAAAAACAATCTCCCAGCCGTGGATCGCGGCAAACTCGCGCAGCCCCTCCTCGTCGTGTTTCAGATCAAGGGAAGCAAGGTTGCGCACCGCGAAGCGCGACAGGGAGCGGGCAGCCAGGACCTCGTCAAGGGCGGCAACAAATTCATGGACCGGGGTACCCCGGTTGCAGCCGACCCCCACCACCAGCTCCCGGGGGTGAAGAATCAGGGGGCCGGCAGGCCAGTCCGTGCGGCTCGAAATAACCAGGTCCGCATCTTCCGGCCGGTCAACCGCGACCAGGCCGTTCGGCAGCGCCGCGGCCGGGACCTCGGTGTAGAGACGCAGCGAGCCGTTGTTGACCAGCAGGACGCTGGCCCGGGTCATGGTCTCCCCATCCCGCGGCACCAGATCCTGACTCCGAGCCCAGAGGTCAAGCGACACCAGCCCCAGAACGTCAGAGGCCGTGGTGAGTACGGCCTGTCCGCCCAGAATATCAGCCACCCGCCGGGCCAGTTCGTTGCCGCCACCCAGGTGGCCGGAGAGCAGACTGACCGCGAACCGGCCGTGCTCATCGACCACCACCACCGCCGGATCGGTCCGCTTGTCGCCCAGTAGCGGGGCCACGGCCCGGACCACGATCCCGGCCGCCATGATCATGACAAAACCATCGTATTCGCGCCAGAGCGCGGCCATGGTCGCGGCGATCCCGGATGCCGGGCTTTCAGGCACCGCGCCGGGAAGCGCCGAGACAAGCCGGGCGACCAGCTTTCGCCCGCCGCCGGTCATGGCGATAACGGCAATCTTCATTTGAATATCCTTGACGGCATGTAACAGATCACGAGGTCTCCCGCGTTATTTTCTCCCGCAAGCCCGGCCCGGGTACGCGGCCACCGGGCCAACCATACACTTTACCAACCCCCAAAACCGCTGTCAACAGAGCTCCCCGGAACGATCCCGCCAGGGTGAAAAAGTCTCTGCCGCTCCGGCTGCGGTGAAAGAACTTAGTGCTTCCATGCCAAACTCAGCTTGACGAACTGGATCCCCGCCTGCGCGGGGATGACGAATAAAATGACTTTTGACGAGACCATCATTGTTGGGTTTCGCTTAATTAGGGGATAAGCTGAATGTTATGATATCTACAACGAAAGA
>VAPK010381376.1_pt1 | contig 20542 bp, 13 predicted proteins | sample 3395031 | NCBI WGS metagenome assembly VAPK01 (sample SAMN08290443, study PRJNA428436) | hydrothermal vent metagenome | isolation source: Deep-sea hydrothermal vent chimney 1 | place: Pacific Ocean: Juan De Fuca Ridge
AATTTATTCAGAAATAGCAACGCAATTACTCATGTCAGTCAATCAAAACCACTATTAGATGTCAGTGACTTGTTGGTTAGCTATCTGCAACAGATGGGTGTCGAGTATATTTTTGGTGTGCCGGGGGGGGCGATAGAGCCCCTATACAATGCGATGGCGAGGAGTATTCGTCGCGGTGAAGGCATTGGCATTCAGCCAGTTGTCGCCAGACATGAGACCGGCGCAACGTTCATGGCGCAAGGTTACGCAAAGGAGACAGGCAAATTGGGCGTCTGTTGCGCAACCACCGGACCGGGTGCGACAAACGCAGTGACCGGTGTTGCATCTGCCTACTATGATGAAGTGCCCATGTTAATCATTACCGGACAGACCCCGCAAAATAAATTTGGTCGCGGCGCGCTTCAGGACTCCTCTCACAATGGAGTCAGTACGCTTGGCATTTTTGAGCACTGCACACGTTACAACACAATTATTACTGACGTCGCACAGTTTGAAGCTGAATTATCGACAGCGTTGATGATTGCCCTGGATAGACCTGGCCCGGTACACATAACACTACCGGTTGATTTGATGCGTAAATCAGCGCATGTAACTCAGCCTAGCTACGATATAAAAACGTTATTGAATAAATCAGCGCTCGTCGATATTAATACAATAGAGGAGTTAATTACTGAACTGGATAACATTAAAAAAATTGTCATCGTAGTAGGAGAAGGATGTGCGGATTCTATAAAGGAAGTCGTAGCTTATGCGGAAATAATAGATGCAGTTTTAATATCGACGCCCGGCGCAAAGGGTTTGATTGATCCTTTCCATCCTCAATACAGCGGTGTTTTCGGGTTTGCCGGTCACGCTTGCACGCGTGAGATACTTAATGAACCCACTGTCGAATTCATTATGGCCGTGGGTACCGCGCTGGGTGAATGGGATACCGCTGGTTGGGACTCAAAAGCCATAATGAACGACCGTTTGATTCATGTTGATTCATCACTGGCGCATTTGACGCGTTCTCCAATGGCTCATAAACACTTGAGAGGTGATATCAAAACGATTTTTAGATTATTACTGGAACATAGCGAACAAAAGGAAAATATTGTTACGTTCGAGCAGAGTAGCTTAACGCTTCCAGCAACAAAGCCTGCTTCAGATAGTAAAACTGATGCAAGTATGCAACCACTATATGTAGAGTCTGCACAAATCGATTTTGCGGACGATTCGAATGGAATCAAACCACAGTATTTAATGATGCAGCTTGCGCAATGGTTGCCCAGCGATGCGCGTATTGTTGTCGATGCTGGCAATAGTACTGCTTGGGCTATCCACTATTTGTCTTTGTATGGGATGTTTGAGTCAAAAATAGTGAAAGGGGGCTGGTTTAGAATGAGCACGCAGTTCGCATCAATGGGCTGGGCTATAGGTAATGCGATAGGTGCAGCCATCGGAAATAGAAAGATACCTATAGTCTGTATTACAGGCGATGGCAGTCTGCTGATGAACGGTCAGGAATTTACTGTCGCCGTTGCAGAGAGACTAAACATTGTCTTTATTATTTTAAATGATAGCGCATATGGGATGGTTAAGCATGGACAAAGACTGGCTGGTGCTGAGCCTATTGCATTTGAGTTGCCAAAAATTGATTTTTGTTCGATAGCAAAAGCAATGGGTGGTAATGCGGTGCGCTTAACAACGATAGCCGATATGGGAAAGCTGGATTTTGATGCATTGTGGCGTCAGGAAGGGCCTACTTTATTGGATGTAAATATTGATCCAGAGGAAGTGCCCCCAATGGGCATGCGTATAAAAGTACTTGGCGGTGATTCGTGAGTGTTCAAAAAGAAGTTATACACACCCGCATTTGGCAAGAAATACCGGAAACAGATAACCCTTTTGTAGCAAAAGAATGCTATTGCTGTGGATACGATGTTTTCGGTGAGGTAGTCGGTAAAGCTTCCTGGATCGAGTATTTATATTTGTTATTTATGCAGGAACGCCCTACTAGTGAACATGTCGTTATGTTGGAAAACCTTGCGGTAGCCATAGCGAATCCTGGTCCTCGTGATCATAGCGTGCGGGCGGCAATGAACGCGGGTGCCGGTGGTTCAACTTATGCATCCAGCTTAATGGCGGCATTAGCAGTGGGAGCAGGCCAATTTGGGGGGGCGCATGAGATCGCGATTTGCATGAAGTTGTGGTCGTCTTGCGGGCGTGAGCTTGCTAAATGGAAAAATCATCTCACTGATTACGCCGCATTGGAGGATTCAGAAGCTTGGGGTCCAATGGAGCATGCTCCAGGATTTTATCCATATAGTTCCAGTGCCAGTAAACCAGTGTTACAAACGTTATCTATTTTATCACAGTGTAGCACGGCAAGGTCGGTATTTTGGTTGCAGGATAATCGAATTGAATTAGAAGAAATTACAAATTGTGGTTTGTCTTTTCCCGGTGTCGCTGCTGCTGTATTTACGGATATCGGTATGACACCTTTACAAGGTGAAATGCTATACCTTCTGCTTCGCCTCCCAGGTGCAGCTGTGCATGCGCTGGAACAAGAACAGTACGGCTGGCGTAATTATCCGTTTTTTAGTGATGCGCTTACCGTAACTGACGACCCCGGCCCAAGGAACAATAAATAAAATGGTCAGTGATGCATATCGGGAGGTTTTATGACTGGTTTTGAATTACTGGAAAAAAACGAAAATAGATGGGTAACGTCTATGGGCGGTTGGTTTCCTGGTGAGCGTGTTGTGTTTAGAGGGTATGATCTTCATCACGATTTAGCAGATATGGACTGGATGGCGCTTTATGTCCTTGGTCTCACTGGAAAAAAATTCAGCAATAAACAATTAAAAGTGCTTAATGCTCTTTGGACTTATACAAGCTTTCCTGATCCAAGGTTATGGAACAATCGAGTTGCAGCGCTGGCAGGTACCGCACGTAGTACGCCAACGTTGGCGATAAGTGCCGCTACTGCGGTATCGGAAGCCACTATTTATGGGCATAGGCCTAATATAAAAGCGATGAACTTTTTACTCAGAGCAAAACAAGCTGTGGATGAAGACATTGATTTATTGAGCGTTATTAAAAAAGAGTTAAAGAGTAAAAGAGCTATCGCAGGTTATGGCAGACCGATATATCGTGAAGATGAAAGGATTGTTCATATGAATAAATTGCTGGTTGAGGTCGGACTGGATCAAGGTGAGTATGTAATGTTAGCTAAAGATATTGAAAAAAAACTTTTACAGGGTCGCTGGCGTTTGCGTATGAATATAGCAGCATTAGCAGCTGCGATAACGGCAGATATGGGGTTTAGTGTTCGTGATTTTTTGATTTTTTCCATTCCAAGTTTTTTGGCTGGCATGCCGCTATGTTATTTGGACACGAAAGAAAAAAAAGAAGGAATGTTTTTTCCATTTAGATGTGGGCGAATTAACTATCGGGGTGTAGAGCGGCGTAAATGGTAATTATTTTTGAGAATAATTATAAACGATTGGAGTGGTTTTTATTTAAACGGTGGTCTTGGATGAATTTCAGAAACTTAAAATATTTAAATTATTGTCAAAGGTGGATAATAATAGTTTTTTTTGTATGTCTGACCTTTCAATCAAACGTTCAGGCAATCTCCGAGGATAGTTTTGAGGAGTCTTTTGGTGATGCCGTATTTGTTAGTATCGCAACGGGTCGTGCTCAAAACATTGTCAATGCACCTGCTGTCGCCAGTGTTATTACTGCCGCTGAAATTAAAGAGATGGGCGCTTTTTCATTAGAACAGGTGTTACAGGTCATTCCAGGTATTCATATGTCAGTTTCACCTGGAAGTTATTTGCCTATATACCAATTTAGAGGAATAAGCTCTGCTTTTAATCCACATGTTTTGTTGTTGGTTAACGGTATTCCAATGACAAACGTTTTTGTTGGAAATCGTGGACAGGTATGGAGCGGTATGCCAGTTGAAAGTATCGAGCGTATAGAAGTAATACGTGGTCCTGGTTCTGCGGTTCATGGTGCCGATGCATTTGCAGGTGTAATAAATGTGGTTACAAAAGGGGCAAATAATATTGCTGGAACAGACTTTGGTTTGCGAACTGGTTCTTTTGGAACAAAAGATGGTTGGGTTCGTCATACTGGCCAATTAGGCGCTGTAAATGTATTTGCATCGCTTGAGTTTCACAAAACGGATGGACAAAAAGAAATTATTACTGAGGATAGTCAGACACAGTTTGATACTCTTTTTACATCTAATGCTTCATTGGCACCTGGTCCGGTAAATACGCGAGCTGAGTGGTTGGATGCGCGAGTGGAGTTCAGTTTCAAAAATTGGTTGATTCGTGCTGGTTTTCAGGGGCGCCGGGATATTGGTACAGGCGCAGGTGTCGCTCAAGCCCTGGATCCTGTTGGAAAAGGAGATTCAGAAAGAATAAATTTGGATCTAACCTACGAAAAACCAAATATAGGTAAAAATTGGGATGCAAAAATCAGATTTAGCTATCTAGATGTAAGTACTCGAACTGAATTAGTTATCTTTCCTCCGGGCGCTTTGGGGGGCGCGTTTCCAAATGGTATTCTCGGTAATCCGGATGTGAACGAACGGCATATGCGAATACAAGGCGATGCATTTTATACACAGTTTCGTGATCATACATTACGTATCGGTAGCGGTATGCACCTTGCCGATATGTATAAAATTGAAGAGTCAAAAAATTTCAATGTAAATAATTCGCCAAAGGCGGATCTTACAGACGTTTCAGATACTCCTGAGGTATTTATACCAGAAAAAGACCGTCAAGTATATTATGCTTATTTACAGGATGAATGGGCTATTGCTACAGATCTTATTTTAACGGCGGGCTTGCGATATGATCACTATTCAGACTTTGGTTCGACAACTAATCCACGTTTAGCATTGGTTTGGAATTTGTCATATGATGTAACGGCAAAATTATTATATGGCCGCGCATTTCGTCCACCGTCATTTGCTGAATTATTTAATCAAAATAATCCGATTGCGTTAGGTAACGCGAATCTTGATCCCGAAACGATTGATACGTATGAATGGGCCGTGGATTTTCAACCGACAAGTGATTTTAGTACGCGGTTAAATATTTATTATTATAAAATGAAAGATATTATTCAATTTTTGCCTGACCCTGCACCTGCAACAACAAGAACGGCCCAGAATAGCGTTGCGCAGACAGGTCGAGGAGTTGAGTGGGAGGCTTCCTGGGAAATAAATGACAAGTTAAAATTATCCGGCAATTACGTGATTCAACGTACGCGTGATAAATCAGTGGGTCAGTCAGCAGGCCGTACCCCTGAACAACAAGTATATACGAAAATAACCTGGCAAGCGACGCCTGATATAAATTCAACGGTGCAGTTAAATTGGATTGCTGATCGTAAACGGGTTGCTAATGATAATCGCCCCCCTGTCGATGATTATGCAACGTTAGATTTTTCTTTGCGATATTTCTTTAAAAATAATTGGGAGTTATCATTGATAGGAAAAAATATTTCCGACGAAGATGTTCGAGAACCTTCGCCTGCACCGGGTAGTATTCCTAATGATTTACCATTGGCTGGTCGCAGTGCTTTTATTGAAATTCGTTACGCATACTAATAATATTATAAATATAATAGCTAAATGTGTTATGCATAAAATATCATGCTTGTTACAGACTTATGTATTTGAAGAAAACTTATTAAGGATGTCTGCTGCTTATTAGCGGGAACTAGGATTATGTGGCTAAAAGAAAAAAAATGGTGCCACAATGTAATTCAATTTGTGGGCGTTTTGATTTTATGTGCTACTCAATTGCTGCAATTGTCGTTAGCAACTGAACATTGCATTGCAGTGTATTATCCTGATGTGGATAGACCCTATGACGCGGTGTTTAAGCAAATTTTATCAGGTATTGAGCAGGGCGTCGACATTCCTATTAAACGTTATCTTGTAGATCAAACAAAGCAGAACCCTTCCGCAGCGCTTCTTAAAAACAAGAACAAATGTGCGGCAATTATCGGGTTAGGTCGGGGTGGTCTAAAAGTGGCTTCAGAAACCAATGTGCCTGCTATTGTCGGGGCTGTGATTGTTCAACCGGATGAAATTACAACCGTATCGGGTGTCAGTCTTGTGCCTCAACCGGAAGAAATGTTTAAGCGGCTCACTCATTTTGTTCCTTACATAAAATCGGTTTTTGTTGTATATAATCCTGAAAATAATGGCAAGCTTATTCATAAAGCCGCGCAAGTGGCAAAACAAATGAATATAAAATTGCAGGCGATAGAAGCGGTGGACTTAAAGTCTGCTTTTGCAGAATATAAAAATATCATGGAGAAGATAAATACAAAGGAATCCGCCCTCTGGTTTTTACACGACCCTGCAACGGTTGATACAAGAGTAATTTTGCCTTTTGCGTTAAAGCAAGCATGGCGTAAGAAATTGGTCATTTTCTCAAATCAGGCCGGACATGCTAAAAGCGGCGTTTTGTTCTCGGTATATCCAGATAATATTCGCCTTGGAAAACGCTTAGGGAACCTGGCTCAAAATTGCGTGAAGTCTGCTTGTGCAACAAAAAAAATAATGTTGTTAAATGATCTTTTTACTGCGGTAAATACCAGAACGGCGAATCGTTTGGGGATAAGGCTGAATACACGCCGAGACCCTTATATCACCGTAATTTTCCCGAGACGGTAACAAGGTAGATTTATGAAAGATTTTTCTTTTGTGTCACCGCGTCACTGGAATTTTCAGGGACAGCTTACAGTGTTATTTACACTGGCAGTTGTTTTGTTCGCCTTTGTTGGTGTTCTGGTTAATAGTTGGAACGAAGGAAACCGGAATTTACACCAATTTATTGAACAGGCAGAACACATTACCAGCGGATTTGCAGAAAAAAATATTTTAACTTTATTATATGGAGCAAATGAGAATACATTTAGCGATATCGACGCTACCTTGAAATTTCCAGATGTATGGCAGGTATCAATTCATGATAAAAATAACTTGGTATTGGTCCACCGCGGACAAAAAGAATCGTGGGAAGCAAAAATTGATATTGGCAACAAACCTTTTGTCGCCGATTTGGTGTATGAGGATAATATTGCGTGGCATTTTGTTGCCCCGGTTTATACTCGGGAGAATGATGTTAAAGATGAATCTCCTTTTGTCATTCACGGATTAGAACCAGAGTATTTGGGATTTGTACATATTTCGTTTAGTAAGGCAGGAATGAATGCCAGATATGCAGAGGTGTTGTGGACGAACATTGTCAGTACTATGTTGTTTTCAGTTTTTACGCTGATATTGTTATTGTGGCTTACTTCCCGCATGACCAAACCGCTCAATGTTTTATCGCATCTTATGAAAAAAGCGGAGGACGGTGAGCCGGGAGTGAGAGCAGAAATGAGCGGGCCGTTAGAAATAAAGAACATGGCGCACGCGTTTAACAGCATGATGGCGGAGATGGAGTTCAAAGCGGGTAAGTTGGATGAGCAAAACACGTTGCTCATTAAGGAAATAGAAGAGCGCAAGCAGGCAGAAGCTCAACGATGTGGTTTACAAAAGCAACTTCAGCAAGCACAAAAAATGGAAGCAATTGGACAATTAACGGGTGGTATTGCGCATGATTTTAATAATATGCTGGCTTCTATTATGGGCTACACTGGTTTGGCACAAGAACGTTTTGGTTGTGACAATGACAAATTATCGGAGTATCTCAAAGAAGTTAACCAAGCGAGTGAACGAGCGCGTGATCTTGTTGCGCAAATGCTCGCTTTTAGCCGCGGTGGGACAAGTCAATCGCAAGCATTATATCTTGAACCACTGGTTAAAGAAGCGATTAAAATGCTTAGTTCTACTATGCCATCGAGTATTGTGGTGGAAACTAATTTTGTCAGTGATTTACCAAAAATAATGATGGATCCAGTGCAAGTGCAACAAATAGTCATGAATTTATGTATTAATGCTCGCGATGCAATGCATGGTGACGGCAGGCTAATTGTCGCTTTAAATAGCATTAATTTTGAACGTGGCCAAAATTGTATTTCCTGCATTAAATTAATTGAAGGGAATTATGTTGAATTAAAAGTTAGAGATACTGGTCATGGTATCGATACAGATATGCTGGCGCGTGTGTTTGATCCGTTTTTTACAACAAAGGATATTGGAAAAGGAACAGGCATGGGTTTGTCTATGGTGCATGGAATTGTGCACGAGCATGGCGGACACATTTTGGTGGAAAGCGGCTTGGGGAAGGGTACGGCCTTTCGTCTTTTGTTTCCATCGATTCAGAAAAAGCAAAATCAAAAAAAAGAAAATATTCACGGGCTACCTAGACAAGACAATAAAAAAAATGAGGTAACACGACATATCTTGGTTGTTGATGATGAAAATTCGGTAGCGAGGTTCTTGCGAGAATTTTTGCAGGTGCAGGGTTATAAAGTAACAGTAGAGACGGACAGTGAAAGTGCACTTGCATTATTTAAGGAAAATCCAGATTTGTATGATTTAGTGGTAACAGATCAGGCAATGCCAAAGTTTACCGGTATGGAGATGTCTAAAGCGATGCTCGGTTTACGTCCAGAATTGCCTATTATTATGTGTACAGCGTATGACAAAGATATAGACGAAAGTAAAGCTAAAGCTGCAAAAATTGGTGTGCAGAAATACATCTCTAAACCAGTTAATCCGACTACGCTGCTTAACATCATAGGTGATCTGGTAGAGCCACAAACAGTCCGCTAATTTAGAAAAAGTAGCTCTTTCTTCGAGAAATACCCCCCCTTTTTTAGATTTAGTTTGTTTCACAGAGATTTTGCGATCAATGTGGGAATTACTTCAGAAATTGCCGAAAGTGACGATAATGATGAAAACAATGATGTGTTTTGTTAAAAATCAGGTAGTCAGCTAGTGATGGAGGGCAATGGGTGGAATTAGCGATTAAGGTGGGTAAGGAATTTGTGACCAGTCGCGAAGCAGCCAACATGCTAGGTGTTGCTTTGAGTACAGTTCAGTTGTGGACTGAAAATGGGTTATTGCGTGCCTGGAAAACCCGTGGTGGACATCGGCGCATAGCGCGTAATTCAGTTGAACGAGTTCTTATAGAGCAGCGCGCGGTTATTGATAATGAGGCAGCGAAAAAGGAGATGACGCTAGTCATTGTCGAAGATGAGTCCTTACTATTACAACTTTATCAGGCACGGATTGCTGCCTGGGGGTTTAATTTCAATATAGTGACTGCAACCAATGGTTTTGAGGGGTTGATGAAAATTGGCCGCTGCTTACCTGATGTGATTATCTCCGATATAGTTATGCCGGATATGGATGGCTTTCAAATGATTAATGCGCTTAAAATATTTCCGGAATTGAAAAACAGTTTAATTGTTGTTGTCAGTATCCTCTCGGAACAACAGATCAGGAAAAAAAATAATTTTACTGAAGAGAATATCGTGTACTTTCAGAAACCGGTATCATTCAAAAAAATGAAAAAATTGCTTGCTGAACGAATTTATCTTCTAACTGGAAAGCGAGCATTACGGTCAGTACGTAATTAGTAATTTGAGAACAGTTTTTATAAAAATTTATACGTCCATCAATATAAAGAAAAAATAAAATGACAGATGATGCTGTTACGCATGTAGCAGGGAAGTTAAAGGGTTTACAAAAAGTCTTCCACGAGCAATTGCTTTCGCGGGTCTTGAAGCTTCGTCTATTATTGGACCAGTTTATTCAATCTAAGGATATAGTGCTTCTCAATAATTATTATTTTGGGGTTCATAATTTATCAGAGATTTCGCTTACCTTTGGTGCTGATCAAATAGGTTATTATTCGCGCGAGCTTGAATCGTTTTTACAGAAATTTTTGAGTTCGGATACAATGCCGGATAAAAAACAATGTGAAGAATTGAATAATAAATTTTTAAAACTCGAGCGCTTAGCTGCTGCCTGGAGATACAAAGATGTATATATAAAGAAGAATAAAGAAACCAGAGAGATTCAACATGAAAAGGCGCTTGTTTATTTGCTGGAGGACGATGAGCTGTTGGCAAATAAATTAGTGGATGAATTGAAATCATATGATTATAAAGTTGAAATAATATCAAACCCACAATGGTTGGGTAAAGCATGTCAAAAAAAGATACCTGCCGCTATTATTATAGATATGATGTTTGCTGGTAATGAATTCGGCGGTGCGGATGAAATAAAAGTACTGATTGAAAATTGTTGTTTATTACCACCTGTCGTGTTTATTTCAGCAAGAGATGATATTGACGCTCGTTTGGCTGCTCATCGAGCGGGCGCAGCACGTTATTTTGTAAAACCAGTTAATACCAATAAACTAATTCAAAGTCTTGATAGTATAACAAACCGACAGGATGATGAACCTTATCGGGTGTTAGTCGTGGATGACGATGAGGTGTTGTTGGAACACTTATGTGCAACGTTGAGAGCGGCGGGTATGGATGCATATGGAATCAGTGATCCACTGGAAGCATTGGAAGTGATGGATAGATGTCGCCCCGAGCTGGTTTTACTGGATCTATATATGCCCAATTGTACGGGATTGGAGTTGGCGAGTGTAATACGCCAAATAGATGCATGGATGCATATGCCAATTGTATTTTTATCATCAGAAATTGACGAAGAAAAGCAGTTAACTGCGCTTGAACTAGGCGGTGATGATTTTATTATCAAACCGGTTTCCAATGTGAGTTTAGTCAATACACTGAAGGCACGCTTAAAACGCGCTCGCTGGGTAACGCGGCTTGGAAGGGATTTGCAAGTATCTTTGAATGAAAGTGAATTATTGCGCGCAGCGTTGGATAAACACAACATAGTTAGCATTGCCGATACGAAAGGTACTATTTCTTTCGCCAATGATATGTTTTGTGAAATAAGTGGTTATAAATACGAAGAATTAGTCGGACAAAACCATAATGTTCTTAACTCAGGCTTTCATTCCCGAGATTATTTCAAAACGCTATGGAAAACTATTAGTAGTGGCGAAACCTGGCATGGTGAGATTCGCAATAAGTGTAAGGATGGCAGTTTTTATTGGGTAGTATCAACGATTATTCCTTATCTGGATTCGGATGGCAAACCCTACCAATACATTTCTTTACGCACCGATATTACCAGCCTGGTAAATACCCGACTGGCATTGACCCACGCAAAAGAAGAAGCAGAAGAAGCAAATCGTGCGAAATCACAATTTCTCTCAAGTATGAGCCATGAATTACGCACACCGATGAACGCCATAATAGGCTTTGGTCAATTATTACAAATGGAAACAGAGCAGCCACTGTCTGTTACCCAGTTAGATAATGTTGCAGAAATCGTTAAAGCTGGTCGGCATTTACTGGAACTTATTAATGAGGTGCTGGATTTAGCTAAGATTGAAGCGGGTCGAATTGATCTTTCGATGGAACCGGTATTAATGAATGATGTTGTGGCAGATTGTGTACGTTTGGTGATGCCTTTGATGCAACAGCGCGGCATTAAAATAAATATATTACATAATGGTATAGATGTTCCTTTGGATGAATGCGATAAATTTAATTTAGTCGTTAGAGCAGACCGAATCCGTCTCAAGCAGGCGTTACTTAATTTATTATCTAATGCAGTTAAGTACAACAACGAAGGAGGAAAAGTTTCTATCGAGTGCAATACGCTGCAAGATAAGCGTTTGCGAATTAGCATAAGTGATAGCGGTCCGGGTATAGATGTTGAGAAACTTTCACAAATATTTAAGCCATTTAACCGACTCGGGGCAGAACAAAGCGAAATTGAGGGTACTGGTATTGGGTTGGTCATTACCCAAAAAATTATCGAATTAATGGGTGGAAAAATTGGTGTAGACAGTGTTAACGGCGAAGGTAGTACCTTCTGGTTTGACTTACCGGAAGATAATTTGCTGGAGGGGCGACTAAACAACATACAAAATATCGCTGGTATCTCTTCGCAAAAAAAATCGCAAATAAATAAACTGACAAAACAAGAGCATAAGGTGCTTTATATCGACGATAATCCGGCGAATTTACGATTGGTGACTCAGGTTTTAGATCGATATCCCAATGTTAAGTTGTGGTGCACGCATGACCCAATACTAGCGGTAGCGTTAGCGGTAGAACATAATCCAGATTTAATTTTAGTGGATATAGATTTACCAGGTATGGACGGTTATAACGTTTTGAAAAGATTAAGACAGTTTGAATCCACGTGTCAAACACAAGTGTTTGCCATTAGTGCCAAAGCAATGCCACAGGACATTAAAAAAGGGCTTGAAGCTGGTTTTTGTAAATATATGACGAAGCCCATTAATGTTGAAGTACTCTTACAAGAAATAAGCGAAGTGTTTGGAAAACAAGAAAACAAATGGGTTAATACTACGTAAATTTTTATATTGAGGGAAAAAATAATTTAGATAGTTAAAAATATGAGAGTAAAAAATCATGGGTGAAAATAACACAAAATCAGCGGCAGTAGATATAAAGCCAATTGAAAAAATGCATTTTGACACGAGAGATAATTCGAAATCAGCCAGTATTTTAGTTGTGGATGATGAGTCTTCCAATATTAAATTACTCGAACGGGTGTTGGAGAGCGAAGGTTACACAAAAATTGTCTCGACACAGAATCCATGCGAAGTTTTGGGTTTATATCATGAGCATACATGCGACTTGGTTTTGCTTGATCTTAATATGCCTCAGATGGATGGTTATATGGTAATGGAACAGCTTAAGTTAAATTATGGTAGTGTTTTATCTCCCATTTTAGTGTTAACTGCTCAGCACTTACAAGATCACCGGCAACGCGCATTAGACAGTGGTGCGTTGGACTACGTAACTAAACCATTTGATCGTAAAGAATTACTTTCACGGGTCCGTAATTTATTGGAAGTACAATTAGCGCGTAAATATATGCGGGAACAAAACGATATCCTCGAAAGACGTGTGCTGGATCGAACACAAGAACTGGAAATTGCGCATCAACAGCTTTACGACAGCCGCATGCAAATTGTACGACGCCTGGGTAGAGCTGCGGAATATCGAGACAATGAAACCGGCTTGCATATTATACGTATGAGTCAGATCTCAGCCAGGCTGGGTGAAGTGGTTGGTATAGATCGAGAGCAATGTGCGTTGCTGCTTAATGCAAGTCCAATGCATGATATCGGAAAAATTGGTATACCTGACTATATATTATTAAAACCAGGCAAGTTAGAGCCAAATGAATGGGAAATTATGAAAACACACGCACAAATTGGCGCAGATATTTTAGATAGCAGTGATTCAGAATTATTGAACATGGCGAGTGAGATTGCGATAACACATCATGAAAAATGGGATGGCAGTGGTTATCCGAATGGTCTTAAAGGTAAGGAAATACCTTTAGTTGGGCGTATTGTCGCAGTTGCTGATGTGTTTGATGCGTTGACGTCATCGCGCCCATATAAAAAGGCATGGTCAGTAGAAAAGGCGGTGGCCACAATAAAAGAAGAAAGTGGCAAACATTTTGATCCTGAAATAATTAATCTTTTTATAAAAATATTACCGGATATTATTTCGATAAATAAAAAATATGCAGAACCGGAGATCGAGCCAAAGAAATAAAATGCAATATAGTATGAAAGAAGAATGAACTAATAGTGAATAAGAAATTAATATCAAAATTAGCCATTGGTTTTGTTGTAAAATTATTCGCCAGTTAAAAAATTGATGAAAGAATTACGGGTTGGGCCTTATTCTGTTGGTATTGATAATAGATTTGACAGAAATTCTGACATTCAATTTGCAGACTTGGAAAACAATGTAGAAAAAACGTAAAAAACAAGGCTGCACTCACTTCTGTTCGAATAATCCTCGTTGCAGTCATTGTCTGTGTTTTGTTATTGCTGGCGGTGTTGTTTTTTTGCAGAAAAAGCTCGCCGTAAGCACTAACAAGTATTGACTTATATGAGGTAATAACTTGAATTTATCGATTGTCCACAAAATAGGTTTGTTGTCTGCCTTGTTAGTAACGTTGACTACCGGTGTGGTGATATCGGTATTTTATATGAATATTAGTCAACAAATAGTAAAACATAGTTTGGAAGATCTAACGGAGAAAGTGAGCAATCAGGGACGGTGGATCCAGGCCCATATAGAATCGCAACGCAAGGATGTGTTAGTTCTTAGTAATACACCGCCTATCCAAGGAATACTTCGCGCCCGCCAGGCAGAAGGGCGTGATGTAAAGGAAGGCTCTGATATCGGTCAATCAAAAAACAGGTTTTTGGAAATATTTAAGGCTTTGGTAGAGGTTAACCCGGATTATCTTCAGGTTCGTCTTATCGATACAAATGGACGGGAATTATTAAGCATCTTTAACCGTGGCAGTGGTCTGTTTGCTGTGCCGGACAGCGAGTTACAGAGTAAGACGCATGGTGAATTTGTAAATGAAACATTGAAATTGGCTTCTGGTGTTGCCTACATTTCGGAGATCCATTTAAATCGACAAAATGGCATCGTAGTTAAACCATATCAGGAGGTGTTGCGTACCGCGACCCCGATTTTTGATAAAGATAATGGAAAACTGCGTGGACTTGTCGTGCTGAACTCTGAAATAGGTCATCAATTGCGTCGTATGCAGGTGGAAATTCAGGACAGTGGTCGCGAGATTTATATCACTAACGACCATGGCGGTTATCTACTACACCCTGACCCATCCAAAGCTTATGGTTTTGATCTGGGGCATCGTTACCGCGCGCAGGAGGATGTGCCAAAACTGGCAAAACTATTTTTTCCTGAGAACAAGGACGAACAATTGGTTCTGCTGCCAGAAGAAACCCACTCGCTTAGCGCAACTGTTTACACAAAGATTCCTTTCGATATTGCTAGACCAGAACGTTATATTGCAGTTGGTATAACACAATCCTATGATGCGATTGTTGCTTCAAAAACAGGGGTGCTTCGACGTACATTGGCTTGGGCTGTTGTAGTTTGTTTTATTGGAATTATTTCCGCCCTGCTTTTTTCAATGAAATTAATCCGACCACTTAAATCGATTGCGTTAGCGATGGATGATTTTGCACATCAACGTGAATCTAAAATTGATTTACCTGTGGATCAGCGTGATGAAATCGGGTTGTTAGCCCGTACATATAAATTTATGTTCCTTCAGGTAGAACAAAACCAAACAGATTTAAGGGAATTAAATAGAGAACTGGAAAGCAGGATTGAACAAAGAACAAAGAGTCTCAAAAATAACGAAGTGCTGCAACGGACTATTGTTGAGTCAATGGCGGATGGCCTTGTCATGATAGATAATAAAGGCATAATACAATTCTTTAATAAGGCAGCAGAAAAAATATTTGGTTACAGTGCCCGGGAGGTACTTCAGAATAACATCAGTATGTTGATGCCTGCGACTGATCGAACTCGACATGATAGCTATTTAGATCATTATTCAAAAACCGGTAATGCCTCTATTATCGGCGTGGGTCGTGAAGTCGAAGGACAACGTAAAGATGGCTTGATATTTCCTATTGATCTGGCAGTAACTGAAATGATATTGGATGGCGAGGTTCTGTATACAGGTACGGTACGTGATATAACAGACCGTAAACAAGTAGAAAAATTAAAAAATGAATTCGTATCGACCGTCAGTCATGAATTAAGAACGCCGCTGACGTCTATTCGTGGTTCCCTTAGTTTGATAAATGCGGGAGCGGTAGGTGAAATACCTGATAAGGCAAAAAAAATGCTTGCTATAGCTGGTAATAATACGGAGCGATTATTATTGTTAATTAACGATATTCTTGACGTACAAAAAATTGAATCAGATGAAATCTCATTTAAGTTTAGTAGCGTTGATGTTATGTCATTGCTCGAAACGGCTATTTTAAATAATGTTGCGTATGCTCAAAAACATGATGTGGAATTTAAGATAATTAAAAAATTGGACGGAGTACGTCTATTTGCTGATGCAGATCGTATTATTCAGGTATTAAATAATCTTTTATCTAATGCTGCTAAATTTTCACCAAAAGGTGAGATAGTGGAGATCAGTGTTTTACGCCATGGTAACGATATATTGCGTATTTCTGTTACCGATTATGGATCAGGTATCCCGGAAAGCTTTCAACCGAGATTATATGAGAAATTTACTCAATCGGATAGTTCCGATACTCGCCAAAAAGGTGGCACTGGATTGGGCCTGTCTATCAGCAAGGCGATAGTTGAAAAACACGGTGGACGTATAGATTATGTAACCCAAAAAGATATCGGTACGACAATGTATTTTGAATTGCCAGAAATAGTTGATACCCAAAATAGTGATGAGTACATATCGCCAAAAAAAATAAAAGGGAATTTTTGAGGAGTATAATGATGAAAAGCCAGTGGCTGTGTTGACCACCGGCTTTTCTGACATTGTTACAAATTGCATTAACTATTATATTTTAGTCATCAATGTCTGTTGCAATAAACTGATCTCCGGAAAAATTACCTTCTAACTCTACCTCACTACCCAGTGTTGTAGCCGGAATTATAAGTCCGTTAGTCGCAAGATCGACAGTGACACCAAACATTGTAAAGCTGTCAGCGCCAGTTGCTACGTCGGCATCGACGGGTCCCTCTATTGATAGATCTGACGTATCATAATCCTGTTTTTCCAGGCTTGTGGCGATGAATGATCCCGTTGTGGCGTCTATATAGGCGTGTAATTCCACGCGATCGTTAATTTCTAAATCGTTCAATGAGAAAATGCGCATGTCGTCGGCGCTATCGTCCTGCATGGTCGTGAGGTTATTTATCTGAAAAAATTTACCGAAAATACTTACGTTACTATTATCCAGATCGATAGCATCAATATAAGCCTCTACTTCTATTTCTGCACCTTTTCTAAATTCAATTTCCTCAGCAACTAATTTTCCATCTATATCGAATGTACCTTCTACTTCCAACAGTGCGCCGCTAACGATATCCGCAGCAGTACCATATTCAAATTCAGTTGCGCTATTATGTAATACCGGTGTTCCATTTATTTCAAATTCCGTTTCAGATATAACATTGCTGACAGTGCCTTCGATTTCCACTTCGTTGCCTTCATTGTCATCCATGTCATCGTGTTCCAGTTCGATTTTAGATGCAACCATCGTTCTTGTAGCAATATCGACTCCGGACCTACCTTGTGCTTCCACATAGGTGCCTGCAACGAGCATAGCAGGCAACCCATCTAGGGTAGCAGTGCTATAATCAATTACCAGTGTGCCTATCATGAACTGCGATGCAGTTACATCTGCACCTATAATACCCTTAACTTCGATTTTATCACCGGTCGTATAAGTTTCGCTTTTAACTTCAATGCGTGTGGCTAAAATCATCCCCTCACCAGAAGTATAACCGCTGATTTCAACGACGTTCCCCACCGCAATTTCTGAGGGTTGGGTAACTGCAACAACATTACTTTCAAATGTTGTGTCATCGTTTACATCGACAATTTGTCCCATTACATCCAGTTTGCCATCCACCGCAATAGTATTAGCAAACACGATACCTTCGACATTGTCATCATAGGATATATGGGTTGCAGTACCGGTCATGCCATCATCGTTAACGCTGCCTTGTAGTGTGACGACCATACCAATTGACAGAGCGTCTTCGGTGGTTGAATTGCCTTCTTCCAAGATACTGGCGTTGCTTGTTTCATACTCAACACCATTTACAAAGATACTACGGCTGCCAAAGCCGGTAATCACGCCAGAAATCGTTGATGAGTTTGAGGAATTGCTGTTGGGGGGGCTACTGTCAGACGAACAGCCAGCCAATATTGCTAATAGGCCTAATGCGCCTAGTGTTATGCTAAACAGTGATATGTGTCGCGTGATTGTGTGTTTGTGTGATTGCATTTTGAGCCTCTCTTTATAAAAAAGGGTGAGTATTTATTGTCTTAGGGTTACCCTGTGAACTCGAAATAAGTTTTGACCAGGTAGATAACGCCTAAAACAAATGAAAATAAAAATAATGCAGCAAGTGTGTAATACAGAATTTCCATAATATTTTGTGAAAAATGAACAATGGCGCATTTTACTTTTTTCATTTTGATAGTTTTTGTAGTTGATATTTATATCCGCCATAGAATGGGGAAAAACCAAAAATCCATAATGGGAAAATATACCCAAAATTTACCCGAGTCAAGAACTAAAAATATTTCGAGGGGAAATTTGTAAAGGCCGTTGAGAATGTATATTAACTATTTGATAATAAATGAATTAATATATTTTCGAACAAAAAAAGTACATTTTTTACTCATTAAAGAATATTAATTAGACGATTGACGTTAGATAAAATGGGAATATAATCACAATAATAAGAGTAAAGAATTGCCCTTTTATGAGTTGATTGTTATTGTTCAATTCCTGTTTAATAGTTCATATCAATGTCGTTTTAAATATGAGTCAAAACAACATTTTATTCGCAGCCATTAGAAAGTTGCTCAAGCCATTGGTTCGTATACTGCTTAAAAACGGTATTCTTTATGGCGCGTTGTTGGATATTATTAAGCCTATCTATATCGAGGTAGCGAAAGAAGATATTAACGCCTCGGCCAAGAAGTTGACGAAGTCCAGAATATCGACCATTACAGGCATACCTCGAAAAGAAGTTCATCGAATTATGGAACTCGGTGTTGTTGATGATGTTTGGGCATTTGAGCGATATAATCGCGCAGCACGCGTGGTGTCCGGTTGGGTAAGGGACGTCCGTTTTGTTGATAAACAACAACAGCCTGTCATCCTTTCATATGATGATAAAAGCCCTTCATTTGTTGAATTAGTGTCTGCATTTAGCGGTGATATTCCAGCCCGGACTATTTTAGATGAATTAACAGAAGCCGAAGTAGTAAAAATACTTACAAACGGTGATGTTCAGCTGGTTAAGCGGGCCTATATACCTTCATCCATCGAATCTGAAAAACTGGGCATATTAGGCCGGGATGTAGCGGGTTTAATTTCATCCATTGGGCACAATATTTATCAGAAAGATGAAGATCCTTATTTTCAGCGTAAGGTATTTTATGACAATTTACCCAGTGAATTTATACCCGAGCTAAAAGCCTTTGTTGAAGAGAGGGCGCAATCGTTAATGGAAGACATGGATCACAAGATGTCTGCAAATGACCGGGATACCAATCCGAGTGTAAAGGGGACCGGCAAAAAAGCCGTGGGTATCGGTGTTTATTATTTTGAAGAGAATTTTGAAGAGAATTTTGAAGAAAAGACTAAGCAGGAGTAATACAATGATTTCTTTTAATCGGAAAGCGACAGAGAATCAAGACTCAATCAGTCAGAGTCCTAATCAAAGTCCTAATCAGAGTCTGACTTATTATTCGGTGCTATGTTCGAGATGGGGTCGAAATGTGTCTTATGTCGTCTGCCTCCTGTTTATCTTTTTTTTGTTTTCGGCCTGCAGCGGCGGCGAAGGTGGAACGGGTGTAACCTCTGATGTTTCTCAAGGTCAGATTACAGAGTTTGGTAGCATATTTGTGAATAATGTTGAATTTGATACATCAAGTGCTGATATTTTTTTGGATGGTATCGGAGGTGATGATACGGAACTCAAGCTGGGTATGGTTGTCACGGTTAAAGGGACGATTAATGCAGATGGCAGAACCGGGACAGCAAATTCCGTGTCAGTAGAAGAAGTTATCAGGGGATTGGTGCAAACAAATGACGGAAATAACACATTAACGGTATTAGATCAAACGATAGAAATATCAGCCAACGCCCGCGGCGTGACTGATATTGCCGGGTTAACGCCTGGAGAGAGTTTTGTTGAAATCAGCGGTTATGTAAAAGGCAGTGGTGTTATTTCCGCTTTACGCATTGAGCTTCTCAGCGCGGGACAAACGCAGTCCAAGCTCTTTGGTAGTATCGATGATCTGAATATCGCGCGCAGCACATTTAAGGTTGGTGATACCTTGATCGTGGATTACGAAGATGCAGATATAAGCGGTTTTTCTGATGATACTTTGCTTAATAATGCCTTTGTAAAAATTCATGGTAGCTATGATGCGTCTAGCAATACGCTCACTGCGACAGACGTTGAAAATGCGTCAGTGAGCGATATCGATGTGGAAGATATTGAGATCGAAGGAATTGTTACCAACATAATATCATCGACTAATTTTATTATTGGTGCTACCGAGATTCAAGTCAATGCGAATACTGTCTATGATGGGGGTACGGTGAATGATATATCTACTGGTGTGTTTCTGGAAGCGGAAGGGGCGTTCGTTAATGGTATCCTGGTTGCTGAAGAAATAGAATTTGAGGAAGAAAAAGAATTTGATGATTAAATATAATTTACCGCCTGTAATTTTGTACAGCCGGTAATAAAAATCGATAAAATAAAATTAGAAGAGGTGTTATTGTTAAAGAAGAAAGGGCGGGACCCTAGACTAGATAGATTGAATAGACTGGAGCTGAAAATTGATTAACGCATCAAATCATCAGTGAAGCTCCCCCTCCTTTTTTCTTCAAGATTAACCGGTAAACGTTAGCCAGTA
>VAPK011164885.1_pt1 | contig 20522 bp, 19 predicted proteins | sample 3395031 | NCBI WGS metagenome assembly VAPK01 (sample SAMN08290443, study PRJNA428436) | hydrothermal vent metagenome | isolation source: Deep-sea hydrothermal vent chimney 1 | place: Pacific Ocean: Juan De Fuca Ridge
AACCGCCCGGAAACCGGCGGCGGCGGCATTCGTGATATTGGGGTTTATACCTATGGCTCAGCGCGTTTTGTAACCGGGCAGGAACCATTGGAAATTACCCATACCCACATCAAATGGGAAAACGATGTGGATACCTACGCCCATGTGCTGGCGGATTTTGAGGGCTTTACCTATTCGGCGATAACCTCGATGCGTATGGCGAACCGTCAGGAAATGGTGTTTCATGGCGACAAGGGCGTGATGCGCCTGAACGCACCGTTCAATGCCGAGTTGTTCGCGGAACCAAAGGTGACGATATACCGCCCCAACCGCACCGATCTGGTAGAACGGTTTCCAAGTGACCGCCACTATGGCAATCAGGTGGAAAACTTTGCACTATCGGTGCGCACCGGGGCGGATTATCCGTGGTCTCTGGAAAACGCGCGCGGTACGCAAGTGATGATCGATAGGATTTTTGAGGCTGATAAGTCAGCAAGTTGAGAGGGACAATATTATGGTAAAACCTAACAAAGAATTTGATGAAATGATTGATCCGGTTGAACTGAAAGAGCCGGAAACCGGCGGCAAATCGTTTGACCCGCCTGAAGGTATCTGGATGCGCGGGTTGATGATGCTGGTACTGGCATTGATGTTTGGTCTGGCGCAAACCATCTTGGGTGTGCTGGCGGTGGTTCAGTTCCTGTGGATGCTGTTCAAAGGCGAGAAAAACAATCTGCTGGTGGATTTCGGCGTTGATCTGGGCGAATGGCTGGCCGCCACTGCGCGGTTTCAGTCCGGCGCGTCGGAAGAAAAACCATTTCCATGGGCGAAGTGGGACAGCGAGGGTTAAGGCGCGGTTTGGGAATGCTCAGAGTGTCCAGGCGTTCCCGTTTATTTATTGGCCAATAAATCCGCCAGTTATGAATGCTGGTGATGTGCCATCAATACTGACGCCCTGGGCTGAAAAGGTTCCCCCTACATCGGCGGCGTTCAGACCGAAAAACGTACCGTCCAGTGCTGACGAACTGACGCTGTTCATTGCCAGGTCAGAAGGGGTCGCTATCGTAAGCGTGGTTGAAAATCCGTTGCCGGAAATCAGAGTGGGGTCGATCTGTATATTTGTTGGCAGTAGCCCATAACCGAAGTCGCTTGCGCCGTTGTCGGTAATAGCCATTGCCCCGAACACGATACCGCTGCTGAAATTTGCCGATATTGTTGCTGTTCCCGCACCCTTACCTAAGAAAAGCGATGTGCCAGTGTCGTGCAATACTTCCAAGGCTACAGTGCCGGTGTATGTAGCGCTGCCGGCAAGAGCACCTATCGCAGCCGGGTTGGATGGCAGGCCGGAGGCAACATAGCCACTAAAAGATTCACCGGTAGAGCCGTCGGTTACACGGAAATTCCCCAATTCAACCTGAGCATCCGAGCTGACATCAATAGAGTCAACAAACACTGTGTAGGTTGAATTGCTGCCCTGATACTTGCCGCCCGAGAAATTCAGAGTGATTTCCTGACCATTCACAATTGCGACGATTATATCCCGGTCAGAGGTATTGCGATAGGACACCTGATAATCTTGCAGATCAATTGTTCCACCGCTGTTGAGATGGACGGATTTTGAAACTGATGTGAATATCAACCCTTCGGCGAAAACGTCTTTGGTACCGTCAGCAAAACCTGCCGGAACTGCGACTGTCGTACTTCCGCAGCCGTTAAGTACAATTAAGCCTACAACAATAATTTGCTTCATGTTCATGGTCCCCCCCGGGTGCGAAAGCTTCAGCTGGGTATAGAATGAGGGTAGCCCAGAGAAAGTCAAAGGGAACCTATGGATAACTAGGCAATCGGCTCTATATTTCAGCCAAACCGGGGCATGATGCCGATTTTGTTCCTAATCCTGCAAACGCGCCCGTAATACACGAACCATATTTTCGCCCATAACCTTGCGGATTTGTGCTTCGGTTACACCAGCGCGCAGCAGAGCATCGGTTAACGCCGCCAGTTCGGAGGTGTCAAAGGCTGTGCCGACCGAGCCATCAAAATCCGAGCCAAGCGAAACGTGGTCTTCGCCCACGGCCACAATCGCCGCCTTGATGGCTGCGGCAACGCCGTCGGGGCTGAAATCACAGATCACGTCCATCCAATAGCCCATGCCGATCACCCCGCCGGTGGCGGCAATCGCCTGCATCAGATCATCGGGGTAGTTGCGCCGGGTTTCGCAGTGGCTAAACAAACCGGTATGGCTGACAATGACCGGTATATCGGTGATTTCCAGCACTTCGCGGGCCACGTTCTGGCTGGAATGGGCAATGTCCAGCACCATGCCACGGCTGGCGACTTCGGACACCACCTGGCGGCCAAAATCCGTCAGGCCATTTTCAGCTGAACTATGCAGCGTGCCGCCCAGTTCATTATCAAAGAAATGTTGCAGCGCAATCAGGCGATAACCTGCGTCTTCAAGACGATCGAGGTTTTCGATTTTTCCTTCCAGTGGATGCGCGCCTTCTATGCCCAGCAGCCCACCAATGATCGGTTGCCCGGAGGTTCGGGTGGCCAAAACGGCTTCCAGATCACTGCGGGTACGGATGATTTTCAGGGTCTCCGGGGCGGCGGCTTCAAAGTCATGCAGCTTTTGCGCCTGATAGAGTGCTCGCTCCAGCAGGCTGCCCCAAGTGCGGGGTGGCCACATCTGCCCAAACGCGAGCAGAGTGATGTTGTCAAAGGCGTCGGCGTCGTTTTCTTCATAGTTCAGGCCCTTGGGGCTTTTGGTGACAGCGGTGAAAACCTGCAACGCTACATTGCCGTCGGTCAGCCGGGGCAGATCAACCTGACCGCGATCACCGCGTTTGGTCAGATCACGGTTCCACAGCAGACTGTCAGCGTGCCAGTCGCCAATGATCAGGCTGTCATGCAGGTTTTGGGCGGCTTCTGACACCGGGTAGGGGTCATGGGCGGCCACGGCATTGCGGCCCTTTTCAACAATTGAAGGGGCAAGCAGCCAAAAGCCGATCAGACCAGCGAGGGCCAGTGCAGTGAGGCTAAGGATGAGTTTTGATATGATGCGCATGGGATTCCCCGGGAATTAGTACTATTGACGAGAATAGCATTCAACCGACGGGGGACAAGCAGGCTATTCCTCCATTGCCTCCAGCTCATCAATCATCCCGGAAATCATCGACAAGCCTTTATCCCAGAACTTCGGATCACTGGCGTCGAGCCCAAACGGGGCCAGCAGTTCTTTGTGGTGTTTTGAGCCACCGGCGCGCAGCATTTCGAAGTATTTTTCCTCAAATCCGGCGTCGCCCTCTTCATAAACCGCGTACAGCGCGTTCACCAACCCGTCGCCGAACGCGTAGGCGTAGACGTAAAACGGCGAGTGTACGAAATGCGGAATATAGGCCCAGAAAGTTTCGTAGCCGTCCATGAATTCGAACGCAGGCCCGAGGCTTTCGCCCTGCACCGACATCCACAGCGCGTTAATGTCGTCGGGTGTCAATTCGCCCTTGGCGCGCGCATCGTGCAGTTTGCATTCAAAGTCGTAAAACGCGATCTGGCGCACGACGGTGTTGATCATGTCCTCGACTTTGTTGGCCAGCAGCACTTTGCGCTGATCTTTGGTCTTGGCGCCCTCAAGCAGTTTGCGGAAAGTCAGCATTTCACCAAACACGGATGCAGTTTCCGCCAGTGTCAGTGGCGTGCTGGCCAGCAATTCACCTTGCCCGGCGGCCAGAACCTGATGCACGCCGTGGCCCAGTTCGTGCGCCAAAGTCATGACATCGCGGGGTTTCCCGAGATAGTTCAGCATCACGTAGGGATGGACATCTGTGACGGTTGGATGTGCGAATGCACCGGGGGCTTTGCCGGGTTTGACGCCTGCATCGATCCAGCCTTTATCGAAAAACGGCTTGGCGATCTCGGCCATTTCGGGGGAAAAATCGCTGTAGGCGTCCAGCACCAGATCGCGGGCGGCGTCCCAGTTGACGGTGCTGGTGTCTTCTAGTGGCAGCGGCGCGTTACGGTCCCAGACTTGCATCACATCCAGCCCCAGCCATTTGCGCTTCAGCTCATAATACCGGTGGGATAGCTTGGGGTAGGCTTTGACGACAGCGTCGCGCAGGGCCTCAACCACCTCGGCTTCTACATCATTGGACAGGTGACGCCCGGTTTGTGGTGTCGGCATCTTGCGCCATTGGTCTTCGATGTCTTTTTCCTTGGCCAGCGTGTTATGGACGCGGGCGAACAGCTTGACGTTTTCACCAAATACCCGGGCCAGTTCACGCGAGGCCGCTTCGCGCTTGTCGCGGTCATGCTCTGACAGGTAATTCAGCGTGGCTTCGATCCCTAAGGTTTCACCTTCCATCTGGAACGTCAGCCCGGCGATGGTTTCGTCGAACAACTTGTTCCAGGCCGTGGCACCGACAACCGACTGATCATGCAGGAATTTTTCCAGCTCATCCGAAAGCTGGTGGGGCCGCATGGCACGCATCCGGTCGAACACCGGTTTGTAGCGGCTCAGATCATCGCTGTCTTTGAACAGCCCCGCCAGATGGTCGTCATCCAGACGGTTTATTTCCAGCGTGAAAAACACCATCACGGTGGAATATGTGGTAATCTTGTCCTGACAATCGGACATGAATTTCGCCCGGTCCGCGTCGGTGGTGTTCTGGTAATAGCGCAGGCCCGCAAACGACATTATACGACCGGCGATGCCTGAAATACGCTCATCCCGTAGCAAACATTCCAACATTCCCGCGGCATCCAGATCACCCAGTTTACCTTCATAATCTTTGGCAAAATCAGCGCAGGCCGTTTCCAGCCACGCCATGTCGCGGCTCAGTTCCGGCGCGTCTTCGCCGGTGTACAGATCACTAAGATCCCAGTCCGGCAGATTGCCCAGCTCATTACCGCCCTTGGTTTGGGCGCTGAAAACGGGGGTTGGAAGATTGGGGGACATCGAAAACCTCATTTATTTGTTGGTTCAGACATAGGACGTAGCGGCGGTTGGTTTCAAGGCGCGTTTGGCCGTTGCAATCGGCTTTGGCGCGGCTAGGGTGCAGGGCAGGAGAATTGGTATGAAAACGGCGACTTTTCGCGAACGCATGCTGGCAGGCAAGCGGCTGGTGGGGACGTTTTTACGCACCCCGGCACCTGAGCTGGTGGAAATACTGGCCGGCACGGGTTTGGATTTCATCTGTCTGGACGCCGAGCACGCGCCGTTTGATCGCGCCCGGATGGATGCTTGTCTGGCGGTGGCACGGGCTTTGGATTTACCTGCGCTGGTGCGGGTGGCGACGGGGACACCCGAATATATCATGCAGGCATTGGATGCAGGGGCTGTGGGGATCGTGGTTCCGCATGTGATGGATGCGGGGCAGGCGGCGGATATTGCACGGGCAGCGCGGTTTGGCCATGGCGGGCGTGGCTATAATGGTGGCACCCGCTGGGGTGGTTACGGTGCGCTGGATATGGCAGGGATGCTGGATAAGGCGGAACGTGAAACGGTGGTGATCGCCCAGATCGAAGAACCCGAGGGCGTCGAGGCAGCGGCGGATATTGCGGCGGTGGATGGGATTGATGCACTGTTCATCGGCCCGGCGGACCTGTCGATTGCCTATGGCAAGCGGGACATGGAATCCGACAAGCTGAAAAGCGCGTTTGCAACCGTTGGCCGGGATGCACAGGCGCATGGCAAGGCGTTTGTGACCTATGTGCCAAGCGCTGAAAAAGCGGCAGAATGGGCGCGCGCCGGGGTAAGCGTTTTTGTGGTTCTCTCAGAACAGAACTGGGTCGCGCAGGGCGCGCGTGCGGTTGTTGAAGGGTTTAAAAGTTGACGAAATAAAACGGCCAGCCCTTTTCAGGCCAGCCCATAAAATCAAGCGAGTTTCGGGTGTATTAGCCAACTGTCCACGTAGAGAGCGTGCAAACATTCACACCGCGTTCAACAACTTCGTCGCCATCGGCAAAGCGCGCCTTGAAATCATACATACAAGCACCGGTGCCGTCATCAATGTTGATATTTAGCGAGCGGCCACTTGGTAATACGTCAGCCCCTAAAATGTCTTCTTCCCAGCTATCACGGGATGTGTTTGACGCAAAGAAATGGGTCATTGTCACGCCCGTGGTGTTGCCGATCTGGACAACGCGATTAGCTGAATCTGAAGACACGCCTTCTTCGCACGCGCTTAGAAATAACGCGGCTGCGGCAACCAGAACAAAATGTTTCATCGGAAATTTCTCCTGTGGGTATTGTATCTGAACGGTGATCAATACCAATTCTGTGGCAGGATTAAGCCATTGTGATGGCCGGAAATTTTCCTGAATCAGTGCAGAATTTGCTGAAACGCGGGCGTCTTAGCCTGAATGTGCTGAATACAGCTTATCCGCCGCATTGAAAAACGCCGCGCGGGTTTCAGCGGTTTCCATAATAATTTCATGTTCGGCGTCGGGAATGATTTCCAGATGCCCACCCTGCCACTGCGCCATGATCAGATGAACCGGGCGCGGGTCAACGATGCGTTCAGCGCCGCCAAGGAAAGTGACGGTTGGGATCAGGGGAGGTGTTTTTTCCACGAGAGCAGCCGTTTCCACCAATGCTTCGTGCAGCCAGGACAGGCTGGGTCCACCCAGTGTCATTTCCGGGTGCGCTTTGGCTTGTTGCTGCATATATACGTACATATCGGCGTCGGTGGTTAGCATGTTGTCTTCAAAGGGCGCCGCTTTAACGTAGGTTTCGGCGTTGGTGCCGGGGGCAAATGTTTTACCTTTGCCAAGGGTGTCCATAAACCACGAAAGCGGACCCGCAACCGGGCGAATATGGGGCGCCATCGCCAACCCCCACATCGGACCACTAAAGGCGGCGGCATTTACTTCCAGCCCGTTATGCAGCGCGCGTAACCCGATACACCCCCCCATGGAATGGCCCATCAGAAACCGGGGGCCGGGACAGTTTAGTTTGTCAGCGACCTTGATCATCGCGGCAATATCCAGTTGAAAATCGTTAAAGCTGTCGACATGGCCCAGCATCGCATCATCGGCCAGACGGTCGGCCAGACCCTGACCACGCCAGTCAATTGTCAGGGTGCTATAGCCACGGGCCAGCAGGTCAGCCGCTGCACGCCCGTATTTTTCGATATATTCGGTGCGACCGGGGAACAGCAGCACCGTGCCTTTGTCACCGCCCGGCCAGCAGGCAATCCGCAAACGCACCCCGTCCGCGGCTTTTACCCAATAGGCGCGGCCACCCTCGGGCCCTTCGGCCAGATCATTAAACAAGGGTGCATCTTGCATTGTTCAGGCCAGAACAGCGGCGAGCTTCATCGCCAGCCCCATGTCACCATCAACCGAAAGTTTGCCGGTCATAAATGCTGAGGTAGAGTTCATGTCGCCCGAAAGAATTGCCTGAAAGGTCTCGGCGTCTGCACTTAGGGTAACGTCGGCGTCCGAAGTCCCTGCACGCGCGCCATCCGCGTCAATCGTGATGTCGCCTTCATCAGCAATGGAAAACATCGCTGTGCCATCAAATCCGCCATCTATTTTTTCGTTCAGTGCCTTTACGGCTGCGTCTATCACATCACTCATTTCTACTTATCCCTAAATTGTGACCACGGGTGTCTCGATTTTCCCGGCGTTTACGTTAAATTCGGCACTATTATGACCTTTGCAGCACGCATACTCAATTCTATCGTTACGGCACTTTTCCTAATATTTGTGCTTTCCTCCCCCCTGTTTGCCCAAACAGAGGCGCTTGATCAACTGTTTGATAAACTGGCAGCGCCTGAGGTACCCGAATGGGAGCGGATTGAGCGGGAAATATGGAACGAGTGGTCAAAGTCCGGGTCAGATTCGATGGATTTCCTACTGGAACGGGGGCGCGCTGCGATGTCAGCGGGGGATTTTGACGTCGCGATTGAGCATTTTACCGCCCTCACGGATCACGCGCCCGGGTTTGCCGAAGGCTGGAATGCGCGCGCAACGGCGTATTTTCTGGCCGATCTCTATGGCCCGTCACTTAGCGATATTCGCCAAACCCTGGCGCTGAACCCGCGCCATTTTGGCGCAATGGCCGGTTTGGGCCGGATCTTGGAGCAAATGGGTTATCCGCAAGAGGCGCTGGACGCGTTTCGCGGCGCGCAGGCTATACATCCTCACAAACCCTCCATAAAAGATACCATTGAGCGGTTGGAAAAAGAGCTTGGCGGCACCAATCTGTAGATCTGTCTGGGGGCCCACCAATGGCCGAAAATACGCGTATAACGGCCGTTCTAGGGCCGACCAATACCGGTAAAACCCACTATGCAATTGAGCGGATGCTGGCACATCGAACAGGTGTAATCGGTTTGCCGCTGCGGCTGTTGGCGCGGGAAGTTTATGACAAGATTGTCGCAATGCGTGGCCCGTCGGTGGTGGCGCTGATGACTGGCGAAGAACGTATCGTGCCGCCCAGAACCCAGTATTGGGTGGCCACGGTTGAGGCGATGCCGATTGGAAATGGTGCAGATTTTCTGGCTGTGGATGAGATCCAGTTATGCGCCGACGCCGAGCGGGGCCATGTATTCACTGAACGGCTTTTGCACGCGCGCGGGATGATCGAAACGCTGTTTTTAGGCTCGGACACGATGAAACCCGCGATAGCGGCGATGGTGCCCGAGGCGCAGTTTATGTTCAAAGAGCGATTTTCGAAATTATCCTATGCAGGTTCGAAAAGTATAAGTCGAATGCCTGCCAGATCGGCGATTGTGGGTTTTTCTGTTGAAAATGTGTATGCGATTGCTGAATTGCTGCGCAGACAAAAGGGCGGCGCGGCGGTTGTAATGGGGGCGTTAAGCCCAAGAACCCGCAACGCGCAGGTGGAATTGTACCAAAACGGTGACGTCGATTTTCTGGTGGCGACGGACGCCATTGGGATGGGTCTGAACCTGGACATTAAACACGTCGCGTTCTCGTCGCTCAGCAAGTTTGATGGCCGGCGGATGCGCCCGTTGATGGCGCAGGAATTGGCGCAGATTGCCGGGCGGGCAGGGCGGTACACCGATCCGGGCAGCTTTGGGGTAACCGGGGACGCCGGCAAGCTGGATGAGCAAACCGTGCAGGCCATCGAAAACCACCGCTTTGCGCCGGTTCGAAAATTGCAGTGGCGCAACCGGGAACTGTCATTCGCCACTGTTGATCATCTGATCAATTCACTGGAGCTGGCGAGCGAGGATAACTGGCTGTTACGCACCCGTGAGGCCGATGACCTGAGTGCGCTGAAAATACTGGCCGCTATCCCCGAGCTAAAAGGACGTTGTGGCGATATTCCAACCGTGAAACTGTTGTGGGAGATCTGCCGTATCCCCGATTTTCGCGGTATTTCGGCGACGGAACATGCCAGCCTGCTGGAACAGATATTTGGCTTTATCCATGAATTCGGCCGCGTTCCGGATGACTGGCTGGCCCGCCAGATTGCCCGTATCGATCGCACGGACGGCGACATTGATACGATTTCCAATCGATTGGTGTTTATCCGCACATGGACCTATGTGGCGCAGCGTAATGGCTGGCTGGATGACGAAAACCATTGGCGCGAGGTCACGCGCGCTGTAGAAGACCGCCTGTCGGACGCTTTACATGGCGCGCTGACCCAAAGATTTGTCGACCGGCGGACATCCGTTCTGCTTCGGCGGTTGAAACAAAAGGAGAGCCTGGTGGCTGAAGTGAGTGATAAGGGTGATGTAACCGTCGAGGGGCAATTTGTCGGGCGGTTAGAAGGTTTCAGGTTCAGTCAGGATAAAAATGCCTCGGTGGATGAGGCAAAGACATTGCGCACGGCCAGTTTTGCGGCACTTGCGCCGGAATTCCATTTGCGCGCTGATCGGTTCTACAACTCGCCCGATACTGAGATCGATTACACCGAACAGGGTGGGTTGATGTGGGGCGAACATGCGGTTGGTAAGCTGGTTAAAGGGGCGGATGCCCTAAAGCCTGTGGCCGAAGCATTTGTAGATGAAGAAGCTGGCGCGGAAGTTTCTGCCAAGGTACAGCGCCGGTTGCAGCATTTTATTGACCGCAAAATAGCGACCCTGTTTGAGCCGATGCTGGAGCTGAGCCGTGACGAGACACTGACAGGTCTGGCGCGTGGTTTTGCGTTTCAACTTGTCGAAGCGTTTGGTGTTGTCACCCGGGAAGCGGTGGCGGGCGAGGTCAAGGAGCTTGATCAGGACGCGCGTGGGACATTGCGCAAGCACGGCATTCGGTTTGGTCAGTTTACCATCTTTATGCCCGCGTTGCTGAAACCGGCACCCACCCGGTTGCGGTTGGTTTTATGGTCCCTTTCCAAAGGCTTGGATGAATTTCCCGAAAGCCCACCTGCCGGTTTGGTAACTATTCCATCCGTCAAATCTGCCCCTGCCGGGTACCACGCGATGTCGGGGTATCGCCAAGCTGGTGAGCGCGCGATCCGCATTGATATGCTGGAACGGCTGGCGGATATGCTGCGCGTTGAGGACAGCCGCGGCGGGTTTGAAGCGAACCCGGATTTGTTGTCGATCACGGGTATGACGCTCGAGCAGTTTGCCGATTTGATGCAGGGGCTGGGCTATAAGTTCGAAAAGGCTGAACGTGAGAAGGTGAAGGTCGTAGCGGTTGAAGCGGTTGAAGCAGAGGCTAAAGATGTGAAGGCCAAATCCGAAACCGATGCGCCGATAAGTTCTGAAGAGGTCAGCGAAGTCGTGGCTGAAGTGGTCGAAACGAAGCCCGAAGCCGAGGAAGATACCGGCCCGGTGATGGAGGTGTTTTACACCTTCAAATGGGGTGGAAACCGACCCGCAAGACCAGAGGCTGGAAACCGGCAAAAGCCCCAGGGCAGACGCAGTAAACCTAAGGGCAAACGCCCGCCTGCTGGTGGTAAGAAGCCGCAAAATTTTGCCGCGCGACCGCCGAAGGAAAACAAGATTGATCCCGATAATCCGTTTGCCGCAGCGCTGATGGGTTTGGTGGACAAGACCTGATTGCCGGACATCGTCGAAAGCATCCGCGTCGATCGCTGGCTGTGGTTCGCGCGATTCTTTAAAACCCGTGGATTGGCGACAAAACTGGTTCAGGCGGGCCATGTCCGGGTGAATTCCATGAAAATTTCCAAACCATCCCATGGTGTCGGTCCCGGCGATACGCTGACCTTTCAGCAGGCAAATACCATTCGCGTGGTGCGTATCGTCGAGGTGGGTGCGCGGCGAGGTCCGGCATCCGAGGCGCAAGCACTGTACGATGACCTGACACCTGTTCCTGAATTCTCTGCCAATAAGCCGTTTGCCGAGCGTAAGGGGCGCCCCACCAAACGTGACCGACGCGCAATTATCAAATCGCGCCGCGAGATGCTTGATTGATCTGCTTGCCTGCAATAATAGACTTTGACCTAACCTGTTGGACAATAAATGACCTATATCGTTAACGACGCCTGCATTGAATGCAAATACACCGACTGTGTTGAGGTCTGCCCCGTCGATTGCTTCTATGAGGGCGAAAATATGCTGGTGATCCATCCGGATGAATGCATCGATTGCGGCGTTTGTGAACCAGAATGTCCGGCAGATGCGATCCGACCGGATACCGAACCGGATGCGGATAAATGGGTAGAGTTTAACCGCAAATATTCCGAATTGTGGCCGGTGATTATCAGCAATAAAGACCAACTACCTGATGCTGAAGAACACGACGGAGAAGAGGGTAAGTTAGAAAAATATTTCTCTGAAAAACCCGGTGAGGGCGGCTGATTCCTGCGGGGTCAATTTCCGGGCGAAGATCGCTGTTATATCCATGAAAACAACCACTTAGTGATGCCTTTTATGGGCCTCATTTTTGTGATATGATACCTCTGAAGAAACATTGAGAATCCTGATTGTTTGCAGGTGTACTAGCGTACCGGTAAATAGGAATTCACGCCGTAATATTTTCACCCTGGAGCGGAAATCGCCCCATGTGGTGTTTCTTGGCGCGAAAATTGGGACATCGTATGAGGATAAGAGCCTAAATGAGCAAGTCTAAGAAATATGATTTCCGCCCGAATGAGTTCGTGGTGTACCCGGCACATGGTGTTGGCAAAGTGGTTACAATTGAAGAACAGGAAGTCGCCGGGTTGGTGCTGGAACTGTTTGTGATTGCGTTTGAAAAAGATAAAATGACCCTGAGAGTGCCGACCAATAAAGCGATCGAGGTCGGGATGCGTTCACTGTCTTCGCCGGAGATTGTCGCACGTTGCATGGTGACACTAAAAGGCAAAGCGCGGGTCAAGCGGGCGATGTGGTCGCGCCGCGCGCAGGAATATGAGCAAAAGATCAATTCGGGTGATCTGATTTCCATCGCCGAAGTGGTGCGTGACCTGCATCGCACCGATGATCAGCGCGAGCAAAGCTATTCTGAGCGTCAGCTTTATGAAGCAGCGCTGGAACGCCTGACCCGCGAAGTGGCGGCGGTGGCTGGTTCTGATGAGATGGACGCGCAGCGCAAGATTGATGACGTGCTGATGTCGCGGGTCGTCGCGGCCTGATACGGTTTGAATGAGGTATTGGCCGCTGCCCCAAGGGGTGGCGGCCTTTTTTTACGGAAAATGGTTAACAGTTGGGTATTTTGCCCGAGAGTTTTGAAAGTGTAATATGAAGAATGTCATTTTCGATTTCGGTAATGTGGTTATCCGCTGGAACCCGTTTCGCGCTTTGAACGGGATATTTGCAGATGAAATTGAGATGGTGCACACCCTTAAGAAAATTGGGTTTTATGAGTGGAACCTGGCGCAAGACCTGGGGCGGAGCTGGGAAGAGGGAATTGAAATTGCTGAACGGGACTTGCCGGAATACGCGCATATATTCAGGGCCTATTTTGACGGGTTACACCCGGCCCACAATGAATTGGTGCCGGGTACGTCAGAGATAATTCAGGCGCTGGATGCGAAGGGGGTGAACCTGTACGGGCTGACCAACGCCGCGCGCGCCTCGTTTGATGTGGTAAAATCTGTGGCGCCGGTGATTGGGCTGATGCAGGACGTGGTAATTTCGTCCGAAGAAGGTATCGCCAAGCCGGATGCTCGGATATTTGAGCTTTGTTTGAACCGTAATGGATTGGATCGGACCGAGACATTGTTTGTGGATGACAGCCTGGCAAATTGCGAAGGTGCGGAAAAGCTGGGGATTGCTGCACATCATTTCGGCGACGCCGCGGGCTTGCAGGCAGATTTGGTACAACGTGGGATAATGTGAAATCAAGAGTTTTTAAAAAACTCTTGGGAAAATCATTTTGAATGATTTTGGGGCCGTTACGTAAAAATCAGAAATGTGACTAGAACTCCAATTTCCGCAACTTGCTGGCTGGCTCCCAAAACGTCGCCGGTTTGTCCACTGATCTTGGCAAGTGAAATTCTTGCGATACCCCATGTCAGACAGGCGATGACAAAAATGGCTGGCAGGGTGAGGAAGCCGACGGATAGCAGTGCGATTATCAGTGCAACGATGGTGCCAAGCGCAAAGGTTTCCGCTGTTGGGCGGCCCGTTGAAACCGATAAACCATCCGCACGGGCTGGGTTCAGGCAATACATCAATGCGATCATCGGCAGACGCGACAGGGCAGCTGTGGCGATCAGCGGGGCAATGACTGAACCTGTTGAAAATATTGCGCTTAGCAGGCCCCAACGAAACATCAGCGACAGGATCAGGGCAAGGGTTCCGTAGGTTCCGATGGCGCTGTCTTTCATGATCTCAAGTCTTCGCGCCCGGTCCCAGCCACCCCAAAATCCGTCGGCGCAATCGGCCAGCCCGTCTTCGTGCATTGCTCCGGTCAGGATGATTTGCATGGTAATGGCGATGGCAGCTGCCAGTCCTGCCGGTAGTCCGATGGCTATTGCAATCAGCGCAGCAGCACCTGCAGCCAAACTCACCAGCGCCCCCGCGAGTGGCCAGGACCACGCGGCGTGAACGCCTCGTGCACCACTGGATTTCACCGGCAAACGGGTGAGCAGGGCAATGCCTTCGGCGATGTCTCCTAGCTGAATGTGTGCCGTGTCGCGATTGGCCATTTATGTGCCCCATTCGTCCTTGCAGTTGTTCTCGCAGCGATACAGACATGCAGCAACATAATCAACGAAAGCTCAGCCATGTCCTCGATCAGCAACTTAGAAGATTTCCGCAGTGTATTGGCCAGATTTCCGGGGCCGAGTGAAGACGCTTCAAACGGGGCGCGGGCGCGCAACGCTCAATTGACCAAGCCCCCCGGCGCACTTGGGCGCTTAGAAGATCTGGCAATCTGGTATGCGGGTTGGCGCGGCGATGCGCAGCCTAAGCTGGGAAATCCGCAGGTGATTATTTTCGCCGGGAATCACGGGGTTACAGCGCAGGGCGTGTCGGCATTTCCGGCAGAAGTTACCGTGCAGATGGTGGCAAATTTTACCCATGGCGGGGCGGCGATTAACCAGCTGGCAAAGACGTTTGGTGCAAAAATGGATGTGCATGCACTGGAACTGGATTGTCCGACGGCAGATTTTACGACTGGTCCGGCGATGGACGAAAGTGAATTTCTGGCGGCACTGAACACCGGTTGGGCGGCGGTTGACGAAAACGCTGATCTGCTGGTCACCGGCGAAATGGGTATTGGAAATACTACCTCGGCGGCGGCAATTGCGGCGGCACTCTATGGCGGTAACGCGGGCGACTGGACCGGGCGTGGAACGGGTGTTGATGACGCGGGACTGGCGCTGAAAACCCGGGTGGTCGAGGCGGGGCTGGCGGCAAATCCGGGCCGCGATTCGCTGGAAATACTGCGTTGTTTGGGCGGGCGTGAACTGGTGGCCATGGTGGGTGCCATAGCGCGGGCGCGGGTGTTGAGCATTCCGGTTATTCTGGACGGATTTATTTGTACCGCTGCTGCCGCAACGCTGGAGGCCGCACAAAAAGGTGCGCTGGATCATACGGTTGCCGGGCATGTCTCGGCGGAAGGGGCGCATCGGGTGTTGCTGGAAAAGCTTGGTAAAGAGCCGCTGCTATCACTGGGCATGCGTCTTGGTGAAGGCTCGGGCGGTGCATTGGCGATTGGCATACTCAAAGGCGCGATTGCCTGCCATTCCGGCATGTCTACGTTTGCAGAGGCCGGGGTCGCCGGGGGTTAGGCTTCATTTTCTTCTTTTGAATTGTTGTCCCGAATTTCGGACAATTCAATCATGAATTCAGCGTTCAGCTCTTTTGCGCGCTTCACAAACGCAGCGTTTTTCTGGTTGGGGATGTCCGGGTCCCACAGGGTTGCAAGCGACTTCAAGTCTTGGCGATCTCGTTTGTAGAACGCTTTTTCCTGCTGTGCGGCCTCGTAATCGGTCAGGCCCAGTGCTTCCAAAGCAAAACGTCCGGCGCGCAGTGAGCCGTCAAACAACTCGCGCACAATGTCGTTCGCCCCGGCGCGGTACAGCCGGTACACCTGATCGCGGTCGCGGGCGCGGGCAACGATGTGGATGTCAGGGCGTTGTCGGCGCGCATGGGTCACCAGTTTTATCGCCGCTTCCGGGTCATCCAAAGCTACAATCAGCACCCGTGCGTCGGCCAACCCGGCCGCATGCAGCATTTCCGGCCGGGTAGGGTCGCCAAAGAACGCCTTGGCCCCAAAGGCGCGCAGCAGGTTTATCGTATCCAGATCATGGTCCAGAACGGTGGTGTTAAAGCCGCTGCCCTGCAACAGGCGGTCCGGGATTTGCCCGAAACGCCCGACCCCGGCGATAATGGTATTCCCCTGGGCCTCGATGGTGTCATGCTCGGCCATTTCAACATCTTCCACGAAGCGTTTGGAAATCTGTTCATAGGCGATGAACAGCAGCGGTGTCAGCAGCATCGACAGGGCCACCACCAACAGCAGCGTTTCCGACAATTCGCGGGGGATGACATTTTGCTGAACGCTGAAGGACAGCAGCACAAAGCCGAATTCACCGGCCTGGGCCAGGCCAAGGGTGAACAGCCAGCGGTCACGCCCCCGGATTTTGAAAATCTTGGCCAGGATCAACAGGATCGTACCCTTGATCAGCATCATCGCAAAGGTCAGCAATACGATGGTGGTGAAATCACCGAACAGCAGTGCGAAATTGATGCCTGCGCCAACGGTCATGAAGAACAGCCCCAGCAGCAGCCCCTTGAAGGGTTCTATGTCGGCTTCCAGTTCATGGCGGAATTCCGAGTTGGCCAGCACCACCCCGGCCAGAAATGTGCCCAGGGCCGGGGACAGTCCCACCAATATCATCAGGCTGGCAATGCCAACCACGATCAGCAGCGCAACCACCGTATAAAGTTCCCGCAGATGCGCGCCGTGGATGAAACGAAACAGCGGTCGGGTCAGGTAAATTCCGCCCAGGATCACCGCGCCAACGGCGGCAACTGTCACCAGGGTCACCCCCCAGCCGGGCAGCCCGTCTACCAGCGATATTGCGGTTTCGACATCGTGGCTGGATGTCGTGGCCTTGCCCCCGGGGGTGTTGTCCAGTCCGGGCAGCACCAGCAGCGGCACCAGTGCCAGCATCGGAACCACCGCAATATCCTGGCTTAGCAGCACCGAAAACGCGTTGCGCCCGCCGCCGCTCTGCATCAACCCTTTTTCATTAAGTGTTTGCAATACGATAGCCGTTGAACTTAGTGCAAATACCAGGCCAATCGCCAGCGCGATACTTGGGGGCTGGCCTAAAACCACGGCACCAGCCATAATTACCCCCGTGGTCAGCCCGATCTGCAGCCCGCCCATGCCAATCAGCCGGCTGCGCATGTCCCACAGGGCCCGTGGCTCCAGCTCCAGTCCCACCAGAAACAGCATCATCACCACGCCAAACTCGGCAAAATGCTGCACGTCAACGGTTTCTGAACCGACCAGCCCGGTCACCGGCCCGATGATGATACCAGCGATCAAATACCCCAGAACCGAGCCCAGCCCCAACCGTCTGGCCACCGGCACCGCGATCAGGGCGGCCGCCAGATAGATTGAGGCCTGAAACAGAAAACTCTCCATACGCGATAATTCCTTAAGTCGGCAAAGGCGCGTCGGCCTTTAACTGGTCCATGACAATCTGGCTTTGTACGCGCGCAACCGATGGCATTGGCAGAAACACATCATGGATCAAGCGGTTCAGGGCCGCAAGGTTTTCGCAGTACACCCGCAACAAATAGTCCGCGTCACCGGTCAGGGTCCATGCACTGGTGATCTCTGGCAGGGTTTCGACCTTGCGGGTGAAATCGGCGACCTGGGTAGGTTCATGGCTGGCCATTTGCACCTGAATGAACGCCTGCACGTTCAGCCCCAGATGCTGTGGGCACAGACGGGCGGCGTAGCCTTCGATGAAACCGTCAGCTTCCAGCCTTTGCCGTCGCCGCCCGGCCTGGCTCGGGGATAGGTTTAGCAAATCGCCCAATTCCTGACTGGTCAGGTGGGCGTTGTTTTGCAGGGCGTCCAGCAGTTTGCAGTCGGTATCGTCCAGAATCATGATGCGGCTTTCAAGCATGGAATACAAAATATACGTCATAATGCCGCGAATATACTAAAAAACAAGCTAATATTTGCGCACTCAACCCGCGATTGGTGCGGTACAATGGGGTAACGCGAACCGAGCAGGAGGAAATACCATGGGCCCTTTCCCACATGATGCACCGAAATCTACGATAACAGCCGAAAACCCAGCCGGGACGGACGGATTTGAATTTGTTGAATTCGCCCACCCCGATCCGCAAGAGCTGCGCGACCTGTTTGAGCGAATGGGCTATCTCCATACCGCCACTCACAAAACCAAGAATATTGAGCTATGGCAGCAAGGCGATATTACCTATGTGCTGAACGGCGAACCCGGTTCATTTGCGGCGCGGTTCGTTGATGCGCACGGTCCTTGCGCCCCGTCCATGGGCTGGCGGGTGGTTGATGCGCAGCGCGCCCTTGATTATGCGGTGTCCAAAGGGGCAGAACCCTATTCCGGCGACGACAAGACGATGGATGTCCCGGCGGTTGTCGGCATCGGTGGTTCGCTGATTTATTTCATCGATAACTATTATGAAACCAGCCCTTACAATGACGAATTCAACTGGGTGGCCAAAACCCACCCCAAAGGTCTGGGGTTCTATTATCTCGATCATCTGACCAACAATGTTCACAAGGGCAATATGGACAAATGGTTCGCGTTCTACGCGGATGTGTTCAACTTCACGGAAATCCGGTTTTTTGATATTGAGGGCAAATTCACCGGGCTGTTCAGCCGGGCGCTGACTTCACCCTGCGGGCGTATCCGTATTCCGGTGAATGAAGATCGCGGCGAAAAAGGCCAGATTGTTGAATACCTCAAGCGCTACAACGGTGAAGGTATCCAACATATCGCGGTGGGAACCGACGATATTTATACCGCGACCGATGCTATTGCCAAGCGTGGTGTCAAATTTATGCCGTCGCCGCCGAAAGCCTACTACGCGCTAAGCAAATCCCGTGTGGTTGATCATGAAGAGCCGCTGGACGAAATGATGAAGCACGGTGTTTTGATTGATGGCGAAGGCGTGGTGGACGGCGGTGAAACCCGCATTCTGTTGCAGATATTTTCGAAAACCGTGGTCGGGCCGATCTTCTTTGAATTCATCCAGCGTAAAGGTGATGATGGGTTTGGCGAAGGTAATTTCCGCGCACTGTTCGAAAGTATCGAGCAGGACCAGATTGATCGCGGTGTGCTGAATACCGGCTAAGGTCAGCCCTTGGGCATTTCCAGCGTCAGGGTGCGGTTGTTTTTGATATAGCGCAGGGCGCTTGTATCAATCGCCGCGACTTTGCCGCCATCCAGCCGGTCACCAACCTGAACTTTGACGTAACGCCCGCTTTTCAGACGTACCAGAGCGCGTCGATCTGAAGATGATCCATAAATGCCGACCAAATTAACCTTCGTAAGGTTCAGAACATTTTCAAACGTCGCTTCACGCGCCACCGATGCCCGGGTAGGAATTGCGGGGATTTGCGGGGTGGCGATGGTGGTCGCCGAGGCAACTTGGGCAACCTGGGTATCTTCACGCTCGGCGCTGGCCAAAGCTGCGGCGACCATTGCGGTTTCTACGGTACGTGCGAAATCAGCCGGGCGCAGGGTTGGCGAAACTGAGTTGAGGACGGCCAGTTTGGTCGGTGTCAGATCGAGATCGCCGATTTCTTCCTGCTCGGAAATCGGGCGCGCTGTGGGGCGGATCGCAGCCAGTTCTGTGCGAGAACGCCCACCAAGTGTAGAGCGCTCATTGGTTTCAACCAGGTTTTCAGGGCGCGCCAGTGGGCGGCTGAGCGGCAGTTCGGGTTCGGTATTGATTTCAGGTGCAACGATTTCCGCGCCGCCCGGGCGCAGGGATGGCACAGTGCTGGGCTTGCCAGAATAGATGCGGATACCGTCAGGCGTAAGTGCGCCATCCGGGTGGGCGCGCACGAAACCGCGTTCGTCCAGATCAAACACCGTACCCGCTGCGGGTGGCGGCAGAAATTCCCCTGGTTTTACATCGTTCAGGGCGGCGGCTATTCCGGGCAGAGCAATTGCATCGTGGCTAAGGACGTTCCGGTCAATCGAAGCCACGTAAAGATCATCAATCCGGTCTGCATGCAGATCAACGGGCGGGAATGGCGCCTGCGGCCAGATACCCGTGGCGTCATAAATCTCGGCTGCGGATTTAGGGGTCGGGGTAGCTGTAGGGGCGGCTTCTTCTGCCAGTTCAGCTTGGGTCGGTTCGCTCAGCTGTGTTGTTGGCTGTTGCGGCGGATTAAGCGAGGTAAGTTCGACCTCATTTGGGGCGGTGGGAGCAGTTGTTTCAATCACCGGTCCCGTGGCCAGGGGGGGTACATCAACGGGTTCCTGCACTGGGGCGTTAACATTTCCCCAAAGGCGCGAAACGGCGATGGGTTTATCCAGGAATATGCTGGATAGTAACGCTGCCAGCACCAAAAGCGCCACCAAACCAATGGTTAGCATCAGACCCAGATATTTCGGCTTACCGGCCACTTGTGCGGTTTTGCGAGCGCCAAACACTGTCATTGCATCGGCTTCGCTGGAAACTTTTGAGCGCTCAGGAGGGGCCGAGCCATTTATCCGGGAAGGTGGAATTTGCACCGGCGCTGGTGGAATTTTAGCAGTAGGAACCGGGTCCGGTTTCTTGGTTTTCTTGCGCCCACGGGTAAGTTTTGCCCCTGCAAGACTGGGGGCAGTGACCGGCATTGGTGTTATTTCGGGCTGTTTTGGAGCGCTCCCAAGTTCGGGAACATTGTTTGCATCCGCAGGTGTTTTGTCACCGTACAGAACAAAGCGGGCCTCAACGCGTTCAAGATTAGCAGATGTATCGACACTGTCGGAATCTGCGCGTCTGGTGGTGAATGTACCAGTTACATCGAAGGGGTCGTGTTCAGGTACGCCGTCAATATCGGCGTCTGATTCTGGGTCCGCGTCTACCGGTTTTTCAACCTCTGGCAGGTCTTCGGCTTCGCTGGCTTTTTCTGGCTCGGGCTCAGTTTCCGGGGTAATAGATGTTTCTTCTTCAACCTCATCTGCGCTCTGCTCAGCCTCAGCC
>VAPK010501158.1_pt1 | contig 20511 bp, 18 predicted proteins | sample 3395031 | NCBI WGS metagenome assembly VAPK01 (sample SAMN08290443, study PRJNA428436) | hydrothermal vent metagenome | isolation source: Deep-sea hydrothermal vent chimney 1 | place: Pacific Ocean: Juan De Fuca Ridge
CCGGCTCCTGTTGCTGAAGCAGCTCCCGCTGAAGCAGCTCCCGCTGAAGCAGCTCCCGCTGAAGCAGCTCCCGCTGAAGCAGCTCCCGCTGAAGCAGCTCCGGTTGAAGAAGTCGTTGCTGAAGCTGCATCCGACGAGACTGAGTCCACCCCGACCGAGGCTGAACCCTCCGACGGGTGAAGACCATTGGGGTTGACGTCGGTGGGACAAAGATCCTCTGCCGACTCCTCGATCCAGAAACCGGCAAAGCTCGAGGACGGACCAAGGCACGGACGCCGAAATCCGGCCCAGCCGATGTCTTGGCTTCCATCGCTGAACTGGTAGCCAAGCTGGACCCTGACGATGAAGCCGTTGCCATCGGTGTTGGCTTTCCCGGCTATGTCCGACCGGATGGGGTGGTGGTTCACTGCACCAATATCTCGGGCTGGGACCAACCAATCGACGTCGGACCGGTCCTGCAGAAGTCTACCGGTCGTCCAGTTGTTGTCGGGAATGACGTGTCCCTCGGGGCTCTAGCCGAGCACCGACTCGGGGCGGGGCAAGGTGAGCAGGACCTGCTCGCAGTCTTTGTCGGAACCGGTGTCGGCGGAGGACTGATCTTGGATGGCCAGATTCGTGATGGTGACCGAGGCCTTGCCGGAGAAATAGGTCACCTCACGGTTCAAGCAAACGGTCGCCTTTGTGGTTGCGGAGGTCGTGGGCATCTGGAGGCCTATGCAGGCAAGGCAGGCATTGAGCGCGAGGCGCGCCGCCTGGTCGCCAACGGTGAGACCAGCTTCCTGATGGACATGGTGCAGAACGGGTCGATGAAGTCACGCCATGTCAATCTGGCTTTGGAAGCCGGTGACGCCGTGACCCTGAGGTTGATGACCGAGGCGGTTGATGCCCTGGCCCTGGCCGTTGGAAATGTCGCCACCATCCTCGATATCCGCCGAGTGGTTTTTGGTGGTGGAATGACGGATAAGTTCGGTCAGGACTTCGTCGACCAGATCGCGGCATCTTCATCCTTCGGTGGATTCGGTTCTGGCAAGCTCGAGCTAAGGCTGGCCGAACGAATGGACGATGCCGGAGCTGTCGGTGCCGCGCTGCTTGCCGCCGACAGCCTGGCTCCTTCCTAGGCGAGAGCCGGTATCTTGACGCTATGACGGACGAGCCAAAAGACGTCAGTTCGACCAGGACGCAACAACCGAAGAAGACGGCGCAAAAGAAAAGGAAGAGGAAGACGGTCTATGCCGCAGGCTGCGTCGTGTGGAGGCTTGCGGGCGGCTCCATTGAGGTGCTGGTCGCACATCGACCTCGATATGACGACTGGTCCTTTCCCAAAGGCAAGCGAGACCCAGGTGAGTCAGACCTTGAGTGCGCCTTGCGTGAGGTTGAAGAAGAAACTGCGGCTACCGGCACGGTCGGAGTAGAGCTTGAACCTGCTCGGTACAACGATCACAAGGGTCGAAAGAAGATTGTTCGCTACTGGGTCTTGGAATGTGACCTTGATCACCGTTTTGTACCCAACGATGAGGTCGATGAAGTCCAGTGGCTGCCGGTCAGTGACCTCGACTCGGTCTTGTCCTACAAACATGATCGAGGCCTTGTTCCCCAGCTGGTGGCGGCCCTGGTGTGACCTCGGTCTGGTGGCCGGTTCCGGCCCGACCTTCCACCTGGTTTAGCCGGGAGCAACTGCTGGCATCGGCCACCTATCATGAACCGCTGGCGCGGGTGGCAGGCTTGCGTGCAGCCGCGAGGCTTGTCGGGCTTATTGGGGCTGGACTGCTTTGTCGAGAGTCGGGCCCAGAGCTTGGTTGGCTGGCGCGATTGGCTGTCAGCTCCCTAGCGGTGTCTGTCAGCTGGTGGCTTCCGGCCACGGCGTCTGACTGGTGGTTTGATCAACGGCATGAGCCTCGCTTTGGCCGCTCAAGTTTGCCAGCCAGACAGCTTCTTGTTGGAACCCTCCTTGCCTTTGTTGGAACCCTTTTGGGAGTTGGGCTTTCTGGCGGAGTTGTCCTTGGCCTTCGGGGGTCGGTCCAGTACTGGTGGCTCCTTGTTGTTCCCACCGTGGTTGTCATTGGACTCCTGCTTTCGATCCTGCAGCACCGAACTTCGATGCTCGCACGTTCACTGGATCCTCTGCCCATTGTGGAAGACAAGGCCTATCGGGACCTGGCCGAGGCGGCCGGGGTTGAGGGTGTTTCGTTCTGGGCCATGAAGTCGACGCTGGAGACCGGTCTGAATGCTGTGACTCTGGCTGCGGTGCGGGGCAGCGGTGTTCGAGTGGTTCTGACCAATCAGCTGTCAGCGGCTCCAGAGGACTTGCGCAAAACGGTCATCGCCCATGAGTTGGGACATGTGCGCGCTGGCCACCTGCGCCAGATGTTGGTTGTTGGTTTGGTGAGTGCTGCTGCGGTTGCCTGCATCATCACGTCGGTGCTGGCCAGCCCTTCGCTGTGGTTGCTGCTGTCTGGGGTCGAGCCCAGTGACCCGAGAGGCTTGCCCGTCTTGTCCCTCATCGTGTGGTTCAGCAGCCTGGTTCTCGGACTTGGGCCTGATTGGTTGGCTCGTGCCCAGGAGCGACAGGCCGACCTTGCGGCCAGTGAGCTTGTCGGCCCGATTGCCGAACCCCTTTTGCGAGCACTGCATGTCACAGATCGGGCTGATCTGGACCCGGGGCGAATGAGCAGGTTGACCTCGGCCCATCCACCCCCCGCAGAACGCCTTCACCGGGCAGCGCTAATCCACGACCTGACATTGGAAGCGAGCTGGCCGACAAGCCCCGTTGCTGAGCCCTAAGATCGTTTTGGTGAACAGTCGTGAGCAGAAGTCAAAGACGAGGGACGAGCCCCGCTCAACCCGTCGGCGGACTTCGGGCCGCCACGAGCGCGAATCGCGCGGCGCCGAAGCTTTCACCATCAGTCCTTTTGCTCGCTTGGCCCGCAGTCATGCTTGTTCTGCAGCCGGCGATGCCCTGTTCACCATTGCCCTGGCTGACTCGCTCTTTTTCTCCATCAATCCAAACGATGCGCGTTGGCAGATCGCCCTCTATCTGCTGTTGACGGTTGCCCCATTTGCCTTTGTTGCTCCGTGGCTTGGTCCAGCCATGGATCGGCTCCAGGGTGGCCATCGCTACATGCTGATTGGCTCTGCCGCGGTCCGCTCCATATTGGCTATTGCGGTGGCCAAGTACATCGGGACCTTCGTCTTGTTCCCGCTCGCGTTCTCGATGCTGGTCATGGGCAAGGGGCACCATGTTGCCAAGAGTGCACTTGTTCCTGGAATTGTCAAAACCGACAAGGGTCTGGTGAAGGCCAACTCTCGACTGTCGATGATCTCCGCAGTTTCAGCCGCGACTATCGGGTTGCCTGGCGTGATTCTCTTACGCTTCCTGGGTGCGAGCTGGGTCATGGGGCTTGCCGCTTTTGTCTTCATTATTGGCGCCCTGCTGGCGACCCGCATACCGGCGACTCGGGTCGCAAGTCAGGCTCCCGACAGAGCCGAGAAGGCCGAATTGCGCGGAGCAGGAATCATCCTGGCCGCGAGCGCCATGGGTTATGTCCGAGCGGTTGTTGGCTTCTTGACCATGCTCTTGGCCTTTGAGTTGCGGGGCGGAGTCGACCCGGGACCAAGTGGCACCGGGGTGGAGCTTGGGCACCGTATTCGTGAGGCACTTGGCCAACACCGGCTTGATCTGGCCACGGGAGGTGCCCCCAAGTGGCACTTTGGCGTGGTTCTGGTCAGTTTGGGAGTTGGTGGTCTTGCTGGAGCTGCGGCCTCGCCCCGGTTGCGGAAGCACTTTCCTGAAGAACGTATTCTTGCCGGAGTCCTTGGTGGCGTCGCCCTCTTTAGCGTGTTGGCGGCCTTGGCCGGGGGAGTCTTTGGGGCAATAATCGCTGCCTTTATGGTTGCGGTTGCCGGCCAGGCTGGCAAGCAGTCATTTGATGCCATTGTTCAGCGGGATGCTCCCAAGGCCAATCTTGGGCGTTCCTTCAGCCGCTTCGAGAGCCGGTTCCAATTGGCCTGGGTATTTGGTGCCCTCATACCGGTCTTGGTTCCCCTACCCTCTCAGATCGGCTTTGGACTAATCGCGGCTGCCTCAGCCTTTGCCGCTGTCAGCTATTGGCTTGGACGAAACCCTGCGCCTAGTACGGCAAAGCCACGGGCCAGCCTGCAATCTTTGGTGAGGGGTGCGTCCAAGGCCAGCCAAGGCGCGGCGGCCGATGCCGACCTTGACAAACCCACTCGGTGGCGTCGATTGCGTCGTCAGGACCCGGACCCCGTCTCGGCTGAGGCTTTGGAGATGCCCAAGGACCCTCGCCGAGACCTGCGACGTAGCATTTTCGATGATCCGACCGAGATCGACGCCGAATTCGCTGCTCGTTTTGATCTCACCCAGGACAACTCGCCGACTCGCATCATGTCTCGACCTGACCCAGCCCCAGCCCCAGCTCCTGACCCAGCTCCAGGTCTGACTCCTGAGCCGAAGCGCTAGTCGTCGAGACCGGAGAGATCGTCAGGGACCTCAAGGACGGTGCCCCCGGGTAGGTCAGGGTCGAGGCCAATACGAGCCAGCCAGAGTCCCGGAGCGTCAACCTCGGCTGCGGTTGGCAGATCAAGCTCATCGGCCCAGAGTCGGGCTAGGCCCTCGTCTCCGGATCGCTCAATCACGCCGCTGATGAAGGACTTGCCGCGATCAAGGGTGTGCTCGGTGATATTGATTCCTAGGAGTTGTTCCATGAATCGATCAGCTGGTGATGCGTCGACAGTGCGAGCGCGAAGCTTGTCCTGGATTGCAGCGGGGTCTTTCACCAGGTTGGAGCAAACCGCGGCCACCGTGTGTTCGACATAGCCGAGGATGGCGGCAACGAGGGCGTCCAGCTGGGGGATGATCAGGTCCTGTGTTGGGGAGCGCATCATGGACAGAACAACCTCGGGGTCATTCAGCGTCTCGCTCATCCCTGCCAGCTGGCTAAGGTCGGTAATGTCTCCAAGCTCTTCCTGGATCTTCTGAGGATCAGGACGAAACCCTGAGGCGAAGTCGACCAGGAGGCTGTCCAGTTGACGGCCTACATGAGGGGTTGACAAGACTGCGTGGGCGGTGAGTTCGTGCACCAAAACCCAGAGCCTCAGTTCGTCGACATTGAGGTCCCAGTCCTTGGCTGCTTCGTCGATTGCGCCGGGGACGACGAGTACATCGTTGCCGGTCCGCGGGATTGGCAGGTCGTACTGGCCCAGGGCGCTCTGGCCAAGGTGCCCGATCATGGAGCCTGCGCTGGCGGCGACCATCATTGGTCCCATTGCCTGAAACATCTGGCCGAACATCATGGCCATTGGGTCACCGGCAGCTTCAGTCTGGATGAGGCCCATGTTGGCTTGGCCAATGGCGTCACCGAATCGTTCGAAGAAGGGCCGGAACGACTGCAGACTGGCTTTGGTCCATTCGGTCCGGGAGACGGCACGAACCTTGGTCTGTTCCTTTAGGGTAAGTCCTTGGACCTGGCGCACATGGAGTTCGGCGACGCGGGCAAGGTCCTCGACGGCCATGCGGTCCATCGGATCGAGGTTTGGGTCCGAGCCCCCCTCAGACGCGACGCTGTTGGCGATCTGGGCTGCTGACTCCCAAGGGTCGGATTGTCCCATCGCCCCAGACAAGCTGGCGAACAGTTGGTTGAGATCGGAGAACGAAAACTCGTCATCTCCGAGTGGATTGGTACCGCTCATGAGGGCATCGTAGGACGATGGAATCGATTGTGGTCACCGGGGCATCAGGAGCAATAGGCCGCAGGGTGGTTCGACAACTGGCCGCGGACCCCGGCGTTCAGCGGCTTGTCGCCATCGATCGTGCCTCCTTAAGCTTGATTCCGGCCAAGACAGAGACTCACAAAACCGACATCTTGTCGGCCCCTTTGCCTGATCTGGTCGATCTTTTTGCTGGGGCAAAGTCTGTTGTTCACCTTGCGGCGACGAGTGGAAGTTCTGCGGATGCCGAAACGACGGGCGCACTTGCCCGCCGTGTTTTCCAAGTGGCGGCGGAGGCCGAGGTTCAGCACATGGTTGTGCTGTCTTCTGCTCTGGTGTACGGCGCCAAGGCAGATAACCCGATTCCAATCCTGGAGTCTCAACCTCGCAGTCCGCATCGTCCTCTGGCCTATGCGGTGGCAAAGTCGGAGCTAGAACAGGACGCGTCGGCTTGGGCTGAGGGCGCCGGGCGTACTCTCTCGATCCTGCGTCCGACGACGACCTTGTCTGAGCGGGGAGCAAGTTGGGTGGCCAAGGCCTTGCGGGCGGCAACCTCGGTGCGTCCTGATCAGTTGGATCCACCGGTCCAGTTCTTGCATCACGATGACCTTGCCAGCGCGGTGAGTTTGGCCACCAGACACCAACTTGACGGGGTTTACAATATTGCTCCCGATGGCTGGATTGGGGCCGAGACGTTCCGTGAGTTGGCTGGAGACCCGGGTGTCCGCTTGCCGATCGCCGTCAGCAAGAAGGTCCTTCAGACGGCTCGTCGCTATGGGGTTGGCTCGGTTCCACCAGGAATTGAGCCCTACGTGCAGTTTCCGTGGGTCATCGCCAATGACAAGATTCGGGAGGCTGGTTGGGTGCCAGCATTCTCCAACGAAGAAGCGTTCGTATTGGGAACGCCTGCGCCGCCCTGGTCCATGAGTGCCAAGCGTCGTCAAGAGGTTGCTTTGGGAGCCGCTTCGGCTGGTTTGGCAGGAGCCGCAGCGATCGGCCTGGCTGCGGCTCGCCGGCTCAGTCGTTAGCGAGGACCCGGCTAAGAGACTGCTCTGTCGCTAAGGGCGACATCGAAGAGTAGTTGCTCTGTGGTGACGATTCTGGAGCCTGTTGCCGCGGACGGGGAGGCTTGGTTGTCATGGGGCTGGCTGTTTTGTGGATTGCTGCGGACCACTTGTATCTGGATCAGGTCTCCTGGTTGCAGCTGGCGCAGGAGGTGGAGGAGTTCGGCAATGTCGGACAGTGGTTGGCCATTGATCGAGGTCATCAAGTCATTGTCTCGAAGGCCAGCTTGGCTGGCTGGTCCGTTGGGATCGAGGCCCAGAAGCTCGACGCCGCCGTCGGCGGTCCGTCCGTGCACCCCGAGCCAGGCTCCGCCCCGCCAACCGTCCAGCATGAGTGACCAGCCAATCTCGATCGCGGTATCAAGGGGGAGTGCCGAGGCAAGTTTGTCTTCGGAACTCACAACCAGACCAACGACGTGACCTTGAACGTCAATCAGTGCGGCTCCACCGGAAAGATCTCCGTTTCGACAGGTGGTGAGCAGGGTGTCAAGGATCTCGTACCCGTCCTTGGTTGTTGTCCGCTTACCGGTGGCTACTACTTCACCAATTGAGGCAGGATACTCGGTACTCGCCGAGTCGTTTGTAGGTGTGAGGCGTGGTTGCCCATGGCCGCCGAGTATGGCGACCAGTTGGCCTGGTTCTGCGGTTGGGCCACCAACGGCTGTCACCACGGGAGACAGTGGCGTGGCAGGCTCGACTTGTTCCAACACGGCGATGTCGGTGTGTGGGTCCGTTGCGACAACTTGGAGGGTGATCCAGCCGGTAGCTCCTGGAGTGTGGACCTGGTCGAAGCCGCCCACTGAGGATGCACTGGTCAAGATCAAGCCGTCAACGCTGAGTCCGTTGGCGATAGGCATCTGGTTGGGGGAGGCGAAGAGGGGTAGGACACCTTGCATGGACTGGCCAGTATCAATGGCGAGCAGGCCACCAGCGATTCCAACCGTCGGATCAGATCTTCTGGTCGTGGTTGAGGTGAGTGAGGCGTTTGTTGGTGCTGGCTGGTCAGCGGCAATGAGACCTGGCTGGGTTGTGACCACCGAGAAGGCGGCGGAGTTGTTGCCTGAAGTAGCGGATCGGGTATCGAGAGATTCGACGAGAGGTCCGGGGTTTGGAACATTGATGGAGACGCCTGCTCCGGCCAAGACAACACCAGGTTCGTTGCTAGTGTCGGAGAGCGGGCCGTGAGTGCTGACCGAGGCAAGGGCTAGCCCTCCAAGGCAGACAACCGCTACCGCAGCCGTACTGATCGTTGTAGCGCGGCCGGGGCGCCACGGTCCCTTGGTTCGTAGATCGATGATTTTGCCTGGTCCGTTTTGTGATCCAGCAGTGGCGTTGGGCTGGCTCATGCCCGCAAGTTCTGCTGCTATTTCCGACGGGTGGCGCCATGTCCGTGAGGACTGATCTGGGAGCGGCCCGTAGGAAGAAAGCTCGTCATCTTCCATATCCACGTTTGTTCACAGTACATCGACTAAAAGGCTGTCGAGCCGCGGCTGGCCTAAATCAGGCCTGAAGGCCTAGCATGAGGCGGTGAAACCGCCGAATTCTGGGGATACTTGGACTGGTCTGTTGACTGGGGACCTGCCACTTGCCAATGTGAGTGAGTGGGCGGTTTTGCCGAGCTGTGGCGCAGTTGTTGTTTTCACGGGTACAGCTCGGGACCATTCGCAGGGCCGTCAAGACGTCAATCTGTTGGAGTACGAGGCCTATGAAGAACAGGTGGTTCCCAGGCTTGACGCGCTGGCTGACTCGATCCGTCAGCAATGGCCTGAGCTTGGACGGTTGGCCATGATCCATCGAATTGGTGTTGTGCCCATTGGGTCCGCAGCTGTTGTTGTTGCTGCATCATCCCCGCATCGTGATGTCGCCTTCGAAGTTGCCAGCTATGCCATTGACACCTTGAAGAAGACGATTCCAATTTGGAAGAAGGAATCGTGGGCTGAGGGGGAGAGCTGGGGGTTGGAGCCTCAGCACATTGCCGAGATCGAGGCTGCGGCCGGACATGACCAGACTGAGTCGGATGGCACTGAGCTATCCACGAGCGATCTGACGTCCCACTCGTGAGCCGCGACCTCGCCATCGATCTTGGTACCGCCAACATCTTGGTCTATGCCCGAGGGGAAGGCATCGTTCTCAACGAGCCTTCCGTTATTGCTCTGAATACCCGGTCAGGCGAGGTTCTGTCCATTGGCCACGAGGCCTGGAAGATGATTGGCCGAACACCGGCTCACATTGTGGCGGTGCGTCCACTTCGCCAAGGTGCGATCACTGACTTTGATATCACCGAGCGGATGATTCGTCGGGTGCTTCACCAGGTTGGTGTGAGTCGTTTCAACCGTCCCAAGACCATCATTTGTGTGCCTTCGGCCATTACCGCGGTCGAGCAGCGAGCTGTTCGTGAAGCAGCCAGGCGGGCAGGAGCGGCGGAGGCCCACCTCATTGAGCAGCCGCGGGCGGCAGCCATTGGAGCTGGCCTGCCGATTGATCAGCCGATCGGAAACATGGTGGTTGATGTTGGTGGCGGAACGACCGAGACGGCCTTGATCTCCTTGGGTGGCGTTGTTGCTCTGGAAGCAGTTCGAGTTGGGGGTTTTGATCTTGATGCCGCCATCCAAACGGCAGTTCGGCGAACCCATGGCATTGCTGTTGGGGAGCAAACAGCCGAGCAGATCAAGTTGGCCATTGGTTCTGCATGGCCAACAGAAGAAGAATGGGTTGCCGACGTTCGAGGGCGCGAACTCATGAGTGGCCTTCCTCGCACCGTCACCTTGACTGCCACCGAGGTTCGAGAAGCTATTGATGAGCCCCTGACGACCATGGTTGATTCGGTGGTCTCGTGTTTGGGGGCGGCCCCACCTGAGCTAGCCCAGGACCTGATTATTCATGGGATACATCTGGTTGGCGGTGGCGGCTTGCTGACGGGAATGGCTACTCGTCTGAGTGATGCGACCAAGGTTTCGGTCCAGCTAGTTGATCAACCGCTGGAATCTGTGGTCCTTGGTGCTGGCCAGTGCATCGAGTCCTTTGATGAGGTCCGAGACATGTTCATGACCAGTCGCGGCCGTCACTGACCTTCTTGGCGAACTTGCCAGTCTTGGTGCTCGACGTCTTCTGATTCTTCTGCCAGTAAGTCTTCGGCTGCTTGGCGAACTTGCCAGTCTCGGTCCTCCAGTGCGTCTCGAAGGGCCGCTTCGGTCTCTGGGCCAGAGAAAGGGGCGAGGGCAATAACCGCGCGCCGTCGGACGGTCGCCTTGTCATTGAGCGCATCAAGAATGGTGGAGGGGCTGCTATGGAGTGCCCCCAGGCTGGCTACGGCTTGTTCACGACACAAGGCGTTGTCGTGATGCCTGGCTTGGTGTTCAAGCTTGGCGATGATCTCGGGGCTGAGGCCAACAGTTCCTGGCTCGGCTATTTCCTGGTAGGTCGCATCCTGGTCAGCATCCTGACTAGCGGTCTGAGAACCAATCTCACCCAGAGCAAAAGCAGCAACCTCGGCGACTTCATCCTCCTGGTCTAGACAGGTACTGAGCCCCTCCAGTACTTGTCGGCGTTCATGGTCCGACAGTTGGAGACGACAGGATAGTTCTGCGGCCCGACGCCGGACTTGTGCGTCCTTGTCGGCGAGTGCGGTGAGAAATCGGCTGGAATTCAGCTTTCCGAGACGGTGAATACTACCCAAGGCAGCTGCTCGAAGTAGGGGATCGGGATCGGCAAGAGCCCGCTCTATGAGTGGGATGTCAGCGGTGTAGCCAGCTTCGGCGATGTTGCGGAGAGAAAGGAAGTTTTCCATCAAGAGGTGGTGCTTGGCCAAACAATCTGGAATGCTGTTGGTGAGGTCTGGAAAGATCGCGTGCTTTTCGAATGATCCCAGTGGCGAAAAGTTGAAACCCAGAGGAGCAAGAAGTGTCCCACATTGTGAAGTACACCAGTCCGGATGGCAAGGCCGACTATCACCACACTGACGACATCCATGATGCCGTCAGTTTCGTGGAACAACTGAGAAATGATCAGGGCGTCGATGGCGCCCAGATTTTCCGTCTTGAGGAAGTCAACTTCGACTACCGCCCTTACTACCGAGTACAGCTCAAGGCAGCAGAGCCGATGCTTGCTGCGGCTCCGACGGCCAAGCCAGCAGTTGCTGCCGCACCAGAGCCAGCAAAGCCCGAAGTGAAGAACAAGCCAGTCAAGGAAGAGCCTGCAGCCAAGGAAGAGCCAGACTTGGTGTCGGTTCCGTCTGCTGGATCTGAGGCAAAAGACGCCGTCGCGGATGCAGCCAAGGATGCATCCAAGACGAATGACACCGTTGGTGCTCGCCGCGGTCTCTTTGGCCGCTAGCCCAAATCATCCCAAGCCCGCTGACCCAAACCCAGCGTGGTTTGGCACTGGATTCAAAATTGTTCCTGGAAGTAACAGGCCGTTGGCTCTAGCCGACGGCCTGTTCCAGTAGAACAAACATCATCAGGGCCGTCGCGCCAACAACGGCAGCAATCGCGACCCCCACGATGACGATCAGAGAACCTAAGCTGACTACGGACGTGATTCGTCGCCAAAGAGGGGTTCGTGATCGCCTGATTTTGACCTTGGTCATGTCGTTGGCTGCGGCCTGGGTGTTCATTGTCTTCTCGGGGTTGGAAACTGTGGTTTGCGGACTTTGCTTGGGTTCTGCCGGGTTGAGTCCGATAGAGGAACTTGATGGATGATTCGGAACAACAAAATTCAGAGCGTCGACTCTCTCCAGAGCAGCTCTCAGAGAACCCCAACAGCGTAGCTGGCGCCGCGCCCTTGGCGCAGCCACCGTTGGTCGAGCCTGCTCGCTCGACCCCAGAGACCCCTGCCGCCCAATCCAGGGTTGACCTGGCTGATCTGAAGCGGAGATCCCGCTGGTTCATGCTCGGGACTTTCCTAACCCTGCTCGCGATCGTCGGCGGAATCGGGGCGTTCATCAAGACAGACTCTGTTGCCCTCATGCCCGGCTCGGCCCGAGACACAGAGCCACTGATCAGTGTTGAGGGAACGGAGTCCTACCCCAGCGATGGCGAACTCTTGTTTACCACCGTGCGGGTCAGGCAGAATCCCAATATCTGGGAGTACATCTGGTTGTCTCTTGATGATGATGTCGAGATTGTGCCAGAAGAGGCGGTCCTTGGTGATCGAACATCGGATGAGAATCGAGAAATAAATCTACAGGCCATGGTTGATTCGAAGTCAATCGCCACTGCCGTTGCCTTGGAACAGTTGGGCTATGAGGTTATTGAGCCGACGGGAGTCTTTGTGGCCCAAGTCGTCGATGATGCTGCGGCTGATGGGATCTTGCACTTTGGTGAGATCATCCGTGAGATTGATGGTGTGTCAATCGTGGAGGCTGGTGAGTTGGTTGAGTTGTTAAGCCAGCACGGGCCGGGTGATCAGATTGAGCTGACCATCGAGGTTGCCGAGGGCAAGCTGGAGACTCGTACTGTTGTCCTTGGGGCCAAAGAAGATGACCCAGATGCGGCCTTCCTGGGTGTCGCTCCGCAAACATTGGTCGATTTCGATGATCTGGATGTTGGCTTTGAGGTTGAGATTGATAGCGGCTCCGTTGGTGGGCCATCGGCCGGGCTGGCCTTCACACTGGCCATTCTTGATGAGCTAACTCCGGGGGAGTTGACCGGGGGAGTGGAGGTTGCGGTTACTGGCACAATGTCGGTTGGCGGGATCGTCGGGCGAGTAGGCGGTGTTCCGCAGAAAGCGGCGGCCGTGCGCGATCTTGGCATCAAATTCTTCATCGTTCCTAATGCTCTTGGTGAAGAAGTCATTGCTGAGCTACGCGAGGTAGTTCAAGGCAAGGTTGAAATCATCCCGGTTGACACGCTGGAGGAAGCGTTAGAAGTATTGGATGGCCTCGGAGGAGAGGTGTCAGCAATCGCTGAATATGCTGCCTCGGTGCAGACAACGGAGTAGTGACAGAGGAGTGACGGGGCCGGATTCAAGCAGGTTTGAGGCCTGAGCTGTTGGGTCTGTCGAATCGCAATCGGGAGGATAAGCCGCCTGGTCCACTTCACGTTCTAGCATCGCTACATGGCCCTCACGAATAATCCATTGGATCCGGACCAGATCTCCGCTCAAAACTTCGGGACATCGTTTCGTGGTTTTGACCAGGATGAGGTTCGCCGTTACCTGCGTCAGGTAGCCGAAGCGGTTCGTTTTGAGCGCGGCGACCGTACGAGGATCAACACCGAAGCCGGTGATCAGAGCGCCAGAATTAGCGCACTCGAGGGTGAGATCCAACAGCTGAGAAGCGATTCGAAGCAGATGACAGATGAATTGCAGGATGCTAACGAGAGGTTGAGCGGGAGCGATTCAGAGCCTCAGCGGCTCCTGCCGGAAGATCTGGATGAGGGCCAACTCACCCGGCTTCTTGGTGAAGAAACGGTTCGAGTGCTCGACTCGGCTCGTTCGGCCGCAGCCAATATCACGGCCAAGGCCGAGAAGGAAGCAGACGAGCGGACCAAGGCACTGGACAAGTTGCAGAAGGAAACAACCAAGAGTCTGGCCGAGGATCGCAAGAAGGCGGACAAGGAGGTGGCGGCGCTCAAGTCCAAGTCTGAAACTGAGGCCAAGACAGTGAGCAAGGAGGCCGCCGCCGAGGCCAAGCGGTTGAGTCAAGAGGCGAACGAAGCGGCGGAGAAATTGCGCTCTGAAGCCAAGGCTGATTCGGAGAAGGTCACCAATGAAGCGAAGACTTCGTCTGCCGCATCCAAGAAGGCGGCCCAAGAAGTAGCTGCCGCGGTGAAGCAACGGGGCGAAGAGGTTGCCAAGGAAACCCGCTTGTCGGCTGAGGCCGATGGAGAGTCGGTTCGTAAGGCGGCCGAACAGGTCATGAGTGATGCGGAGGCCGAAGCTGCTCGGGTGCGGGCAGAGGCGGCTGCTGATGTTGAGACGGCTCGAGACTCGGCTCGGGAAGAGGCTCGGTTGATGCTGACGGAGGCCCAGACTCTTCGGGAGAAGGTTCTGGAAGATCTGGTGAAGCGTCGACGAGTGGCTCGTCAACAAATTGATCAGGCCAAGGCTGCTCGAGATCGTCTTTCTCGGGCTCTGGTCTTTGCTCGGACTCAGGTCGACTCGGCGACGTCGGAGCTTGACGTTTCGGTTCCGGAGGCGAAACGGGCCATGGAATTGGTCAAGGCGAAGGCGGGCGGTAGCGAAGCCGATCAGATGGCCGATATTGCTGATGGTCTTGACCACGCTCGATCAAAGGGTAAGACACTCTCGCCGGAGAAGGTAGCCAACCACAAACCGGGATCCGGAGCGAGCGTCCGTCAGTCGCCTTCGTCCAAGCCGGCACCGGGTCCGAAGAGTCCTTTGGCTAAGTTGAATGAAGAGTCGAAGCATTCCAAGGTGGCTGCATCACCCGCCGCTGACTTGCTTGGAAACATGAGCGATGATGGGGTTGAGGCTGAGGCTGGCGATGTGTTGGATGACATCTTTGCCCGCATACGAGCGGAGCGAACCCCCGGCGATTCTGCCGATACAGGATCGGTAGCGAAGGTTGACCCAGCCCCGGGCGAAGATTCCGTAGCGACTGAACCGAAACCGAAACCAGAAGCGCCGTCAGATTCGACCGACAACGCCAAATCGAGTCGGTCAGGCAACAAGTCCAAGCAGCAAGGCAACAAGTCCAAGCAGAACGAGAAGTCTGCGGCGGTTCCTGCTGCTGCTGGTGATGCTGCTGACAGTGTCATCGTGATCAAGCGAGAGCCAGGGTCCAGCAGTGAACCCGGGGCGGCCTCTGGTGGCCGCGGTTCAGCGAAGGCTGGCCAGGATCGGCCACAGCCCGAGCGCGAGAGTGACAGTTCTGGGCAAGAGGTCGATATCGAAGTCCTCGCCCCGTTTGCTGATCGTGACATTGCTCTCACTCGCTTTGGCCCGGATCTTCGGCGCAAGTTGAAGCGTGCCTTGGCTGATGATCAGAGTGACGTTCTTGATCGTTTGCGCCGGGCTAAGACTCTGTCCAGTGATGAGTTGCCGGACTCAGCCGAGCAGCTGGCGGGTTTCCGCAAAGCAGCAGAGGCTGGCTTGGTTGGCATTGCAACTGCAGGTTCAGCCAGTCTTGATGGACCAAAGGTTGGGTCCAGTCAGGTGTCGTCGATTCTTGATCAGTTGGCCAAGGCGTTGCAAGGGTCGTTGCGAGCCAAGATTGAACGAGCGATTGCTGCCGCCGACGGAGATAGCAGTGAGGTCTTCGAACCGATTCGGGCGCATTATCGAGATGCTCGCTCTGCGGCGCTGCCTGGTCTGGTTGATGACGCGGTAGCCGAGGCCTTTGCCGTTGGTGTTTATGACGCCATTGATCACGCCGCTGATCTGGTTTGGGTGGTCGATCCTCGAACTGAGACAAGTCCGGACTGCTTCGACAACACGCTGTCAGATTCGGTGAAGAAGCCCCAAGCGTTCCCGACGGGGCACAAACGTCCACTTGGCGGCCCCGGTTGCCGCTGTCTGGTTTTGCCTGCTGACCAGTACGGGGCCAGCAACTAGAACATAGGCCAAGCGACCCCAGCCTCGGCCCATGTGGGGATAGCCTGCAATCCTCATGTCTCCCCAACGTGGCTCGATCCAGTCATCACGCTTTCGCTCATTGCTGCTCATGGCGATGGGTGTCTTTTTCGTCCTCTTTCTGAGTGCCAGTGGGATAGCTAAGCTCTATACCGACTGGTGGTGGTTCCAGAGTGTCGGACAGGTTGATGTTTGGTCGAAGATATTGGGAACCAAGATCGCCCTTGGTGCCATATTTAGTCTGATTTTCTTTGCGGTGGTATGGATCAATCTGTACCTGGCTGATCGGGTTGCGCCCCCCTTCCGTGCGCTGACCGGAGAAGAAGAGCTGATCGAGCGATACCACGCATTGGTTGGTGACAATGTTGGTCGCCTGCGGATTGCCGTTGCCGGAGCATTTGCCCTGATTGTTGGTTTGAACACGGCTCAGCAGTGGGAGACATGGTTGCTCTTTCGCAATGGTGGCGATTTCGGGGTTGATGATCCTCTCTTTGGCATTGATGCTGGTTTCTATGTGTTCAGACTTCCGTTCTGGACCTTCCTTGTTGGCTGGGTGTTTGGCACCCTCATCTTTGCCCTGTTGCTTACCCTGGTTGCCCACTACCTCAATGGAGGGATTCGAGCTTCAGCCACGAAGAATCGGGTTAGTGGCGCAGTCAAACTCCACGTCTCGGTTCTGCTGGCCTTATTGGCAGTGACTCGAGCGGTGGCCTACTTCCTTGACCGGTTCCAGCTGGTGAATGCTCAGCGAGGCCGCTATGACGGGGCGCTGGCTACGGATGTGCAGGTCCAGCTTCCGGCTCTCAATTTGTTGGCCATCATCTCCTTGTTTGGTGCGGGACTGTTCATTGCCAACATTCGACGTAAGGGTTGGGGCTTGCCGGCTGTAGCGCTGGCGGTTTGGTTGGTGAGCCATATTGTGGTTGGCAATATGCTGCCGGGTCTCTATCAGCGTTTTCGGGTGGAGGTTGAAGAGTCGGCTCGGGAGAAGGGGTTCATTGGCGAGAACATTGCCGCCACGCGCCTGGCCTATGGCCTGGACGAGTCGAACCTGCGGAGCGAGAATTTTGAGTATTCAGCCGGGTTGACGGCGGCGGATGTTTCTGAGAACCAAGAGGTTGTTGATGACATCAGCATCCTGGACCGTGAGCTAGCTGATGCTTCGTTCAAGCGGGTCGAGGGCGAGGTTCAAGCATTCGACTTTGCCGAAGTCCTCGATGTTGATCGCTATGACGTTGGCGGAAACATGGAGCCGGTGGTGCTCGGTGTTCGTGAGCTTGATCTGTCCAGCTTCAATAGTTGGGAGTCCAGCCATGTCGCCCATACCCACGGGTATGGGGTAGCGGTTGCTTCGGCTGATGAAGACAATGATGGATTGCCCCAATTCTTGGTTTCGGGTGTCGGCTCTGAGCAACAACTGAGTGAGGGTTTTGAAGGCCAGCTCAGCCAACCCCAGATCTACTATGACGAAGGGTTCACTGGTTACGCCATTGTCGGGGCGACTCGCGATGAGGTTGACTATCCGGCGACTCCAGAAGTCGCCTTCCGCTACGACGGGTCCGGTGGGGTCAAGGTTGATTCGATTTTCCGTAAGACGATGTTCGCGCTTCGTTTTCAGGAATATCAGCTGATGATTTCGCCCTTCTTGGCGTCGGACGCCAAGGTTATTTACAACCGAGACATCCATCTTCGTGTTCGGGAGCTGGCACCCTTCCTCGATTTTGATAGTGACCCGTATCCGGTGTTGGCTGACGGCCAGGTGTTCTGGGTGATCGACGCCTACACCACGACAAGCAAGTTCCCCTACTCTCAGCAGGTTCAGACCGATTCGTTCACCCGGGGAGCCGATCTGCGTTCGGGTTTCAACTATGTCCGTAACTCGGTCAAGGTGGTGGTTGACGCCTACAACGGTGATGTTGCCTTCTATGTCATTGATGATGAGGACCCGATTGTCAATGCCTACCAGAAGGCTTTCCCGGATCTGTTCACCCCCGGCGCTGAGGCGCCAGCGGCGTTGGCGGAGCACTTCCGGTATCCGACCGACTTGTTCAAGGTTCAGACCGACATGTGGGGCCGCTACCAGGTGGATGATCCGATCCAGTTCTTGGAGGGTGCGTTGGCGTGGCAGATTGCTCGTGCTCCGGACAAGGGCGTGAGTACGAGAACGGATTCGACTGCGGTGCCAGCTGCTCCTTCGAGTCAGGCCAGGCCGATGGAGCCGCAGTATCGGACCACCAAGCTTCCGGGTTCGGACGAGACCGAGTTTGTTTTGCAACGAGCATTTGAGCCAAGGAGCGAGAGTGCGGCCAACGCCAGGCCCGAGTTACGGTCGGTTCTGGTTGCGCGCTCTGATGCTCCGCACTATGGCGAGCTGGTGCAGTATCTGTTGCCGGATGGTCAGGTCCTGTCGCCCGAGCTGGTTGATGCCGCTATTCGAAGTGACAGCGACAGTGTGGTTCCTGGTAGTGATGCCAAGGGTGTTTCTGGCTACATCACCTTGCAGGACTCCAGAGGGTCCAGTGTCTTGTTTGGGGAGATGCAGCTGGTGTTGCTTGGTGACACGGTGCTCTATGTTCGCCCCCTGTACGTGAAGGCCGATTCTGAGACCGCGCCGCCGAAGTTGACTCGAGTGATTGTGTTTAACGGCAGTGAAGTGGCCATGGGTTTGACCTTGGATGGCGCAATCGCGTCGCTGAGCGGTGGTGTGGTTCGACCAGGGTCGACTGATCTGGATGATCCGGGAGACCCAACTGATGGACCTGATCCCGGGGTCGACCCTTCTGCTGTTGACCTTGATGGCCTGTCGGTGGCCGAGCTGATTGGGTTGGCGGACTTGTGGCTGGGTGAGGCCGACAAGGCTGAGGCCGCCGGTGAAATCGAAACAGCTGCTGAACTTCGGACGCGGGCGCGCCAAGCCCTGGACAAACTGGGAGACGTTTTGGGAATCGAACCTTCGAGCCCAATCAAGGACTCAGGAGACGCCTAGATGTTTGGATTGAATCGCAAGTCAGCCGGAATCCCGGCTCCGCAGGATTGTCTTCCCGGTCGAGACGTGGCTGTTCCCGTATCGGGTGCACATTTCGTGAACGGCAATCCTCTGGTTGGACCCTTTGCTGATCATCTGGACAGCATCGTGTTTGGCATGGGTTGTTTCTGGGGAGCGGAGCGGTTCTTCTGGCAGATGGATGGGGTGTTCACGACGGCCGCGGCCTATGCCGGTGGTACGACTCCGAACCCGACCTATGAAGAGACCTGCACCAGCATGACGGGTCACACCGAAGCGGTGTTGGTGGTCTTTGATCCCGCTTCTGTGAGTCTGGACGACTTGTTCAAGGTGTTCTGGGAGAATCACGATCCGACCCAGTTCATGGGCCAGGGCAATGACCGTGGGAGCCAATACCGGTCCGGGATTTACACCAATTCTGATGAGCAGCTGGCAGCGGCCACGGCAAGCGCGGAGGCGTATCAGGCCAAGCTGACCGAGGGTGGCTTTGGCGAGATCACCACCGAGATTGCGCCGCTGGGGGTGTGGTTCTATGCCGAGGACTATCACCAGCAGTACCTGGCCAAGAACCCGGGTGGCTATTGCAATCACGGCTTCTGTCAGATTGCCTACAACTAGAAGCTGACAGTTGGCTGCTGGCTAGGCGGCGGTTGCCGGGTGGGGCTGGCTAGATGAGGCTGGCTAGATGAGGCAGAGGTCGGCCTTCTGGCTGGGTCGGGCGAAGAGGTGGGTGGTGGTGTGACCTTCGGGGCATATGACCGTGGCCAGGTTGCCTTGGTCGGTGCGGCGCATGGCTTGCACGCTGCGGGCTGTGCCCAGGTGGGTGGTCTGGCAGATATGGCATTCGATGATGAACATGGTTTCTACTGTGATGGATCTAACCCATAAGTAAAAGCGATGATTTCTAACGAACATCGTGAAGTATTACTGGTGGTTTGGTTTCTTGTGGTTTAGGGTTGGGGAATGGACCTGAGTGTGCAGCAACTGCGAATGCTTCGAGAAGTGAGCTTGCAAGGGACGATTGCGGCGGCCGCCAGCCAGTTGGGTTACAGCGCGTCGGCAGTTTCTCAGCAGCTAGCCAGTATCGAGAAGCAGACTGGGGTTGCGGTGTTGGAGCGGCTGGGTCGCAATGTCTTGTTGACTGATGCTGGCCGGGCATTGGTTAGCCATGCTGATGTGATTCTGATTGAGCTGGAGAAGGCTCAGGCGGCGATGGAGCGGGCGGCGGAAGTGGCGGCGGGCACCATCAAGCTTGGGGTGATGGAGTCGCTGGGGTCGACCTTGTTGCCGGACCTGTTGCTTGATCTGGGGAAGGCGGCACCGGAGCTGACCCTGCAGACACAGATTTCTAACATCTCCATTGCCATTGATGAGGTGCGGTCCGGGACGTTCGACGCGTCATTCATTCTGGACTACCCGGCGGTTCCCGCCGAGCGGGACGCCAACCTTGAGCGGTTGCTGATTTGTTTGGATTCGTTCCGGCTGGTGGTTCCGGTTGATGATGAGTTGGATGGAACGGTGGACCTGTCGGATTTGCGAGATCGGCCAATGATTGGGCCGCCGGTTCATCTGGAGTGTGGGTTGACGGTGACTAATGCCTGTCGTGATTCGGGCTTTGAACCGAACCTGGTTCACGCGTTGGATGACTACCCGGTTTGCTTGAAGATGGTGGCGGCGGGGGCGGGGATTAGTTTGATGCCCGAGCTGTCGTTGCACAGTGTTCCCGACGGGGTGCGGGTGCTGGATCTGAAGGAACCGTTCACTCGCAAGATTGAACTGGTATACCGCAAGTCCAGTGCGGAACGTCCGTCAATCCGTGCGCTGGTTGCTGCCATTGACCGGGTGGCCGACCGCTTTGGTCTTGATCGGGGATAGTGACGGGTGATGTTGCTCCCGTCACAAGGGGTGGACATTTTCTGGGGTCGAGTTAGACTGTTCTTTCCACTCAGCGCGGGGTGGAGCAGCCAGGTAGCTCGTCGGGCTCATAACCCGAAGGTCGTAGGTTCAAATCCTACCCCCGCCACCAACACAAAGGCCCGGAAACAGTACGATTCCGGGCCTTTTGCGTTGTCGGGGCAGGTGTCCAAAATGGGGGCCATGTCACACAGATGTCACAAGAGAAGCGAGAACTGAGGGGAAGACACTGCGTACTGTGGCTTGATCCTGGCTCGCATACTTCAGAATGGC
>VAPK010374637.1_pt1 | contig 20482 bp, 16 predicted proteins | sample 3395031 | NCBI WGS metagenome assembly VAPK01 (sample SAMN08290443, study PRJNA428436) | hydrothermal vent metagenome | isolation source: Deep-sea hydrothermal vent chimney 1 | place: Pacific Ocean: Juan De Fuca Ridge
ATGAACTACCCCCGCCGCAGAGCAGCGGGGTATCAAAAGGAGATTATTAATCGCCCCAAGGGGTGGGGAATTAATCCCTTGTCCGCCTCAGGCGGATTAAATCAACATATTCCAACTGAAGCCTTTTCAGGGCAGCGTTGGTTCCTTCGATGACATGTTTAAAAGACAATCCCCGGTCGTTGACTCCCGGGCCGCCCCAGAATATTTTTGTAGACACTACGAAGTCGGAGCGTTTCCAACCTGCGCGCTTAAAAACTTTTCCCATGATGATCTCGGCATTCCCTTCTGCGTAAGCTTCTGCATTGTCAAAGAAATTAACACCGTGGTCGTATGCTTTGGTCATTAACTGATAGGCCATCTTCGTCGGCCTGGGTGTGAAAAGTAACCCATGCACCATAAGACAAAGCCGATAATTTAAATCCTGATTTTCCTAAAAATCTATAGTCCATGATTTGGATCTTTTGTTGTGAAAAATTAGCTTCAAAGATAAGGGATTCTTATACTTAACAAGTAGGCATGTTTCACAATGTTGATTTTCGCAGGTTCTTCAAAAACAGGAAAGTACTCAACGGCTAAAGCGTCATTAATGAAGAAATAATATTATCTTTTAGACCAATTATTGCAGAAATACAACTGTATTTTTCCAAACGTGTTTTTTATATCTTCCTGAAAAACAGGGTATAAAATAAACAGGTGTTTCTCCTATTGAAGTTAAAACAAGAAATACCGGCATCAACGCCTTCGTTTCCCTACTTTTGTCCTACGATGGAAAACATAAAGCACTACACCATTCCTGTTTTTGTTCCCGGGCTGGCCTGCCCGTTCCAGTGTGCTTTTTGTAACCAGTCGAAAATTTCAGGGCATCAAAACATTCCCACGGAAAAAGAAATAACGGATTCTATTGGTGCTTATCTCCGCTCTTTTAAAGAAACAAACAGACATGTGGAAGTGGGCTTCTTCGGCGGAACTTTTACCGGTATTCCGCTGGTGGAACAGGAAAAATACCTTAGCCTGGTGCAACCTTATCTTGATGCGGGGACAGTCCATGGCATCAGGCTTTCCACCAGGCCTGATTTTATCAACAGCGCCGTGCTTTCTTTGTTGAAGAAATATCGAATAACTACCATTGAGCTGGGAGCGCAGTCGCTTGATGAGGATGTTTTGAAAGTTTCATTTCGCGGGCATACAGCCATGCAGGTGGAGCAGGCTTCTGAAATGATCCGGGATGCCAGTTTTGATCTTGGATTACAAATGATGATCGGGCTTCCGGGTGACAATCTTGAAAAATCGTTGGCAACAGCCAGGAAGATCATCGAGCTGGGCGCTTCCAATACCCGCATTTATCCCGCATTGGTCATTCGCGACACGGCCATGCACCAATGGTTCCGGCAAGGAAAATACAAACCATTAGCGTTGGAAGAAGCCGTGGAATGGTCCGGACAACTGTTGTTGCTGTTTGAGAACGCCAAGGTTAATGTTATTCGAATGGGATTGCATCCATCAGAAGGCTTGCTGGATCATACCGAACTGGTAGCAGGGCCTTTTCATCCATCGTTTCGCGAACTCGTCCTGACGCAAATTTGGAAGGATCTGTTTATCCCTGTTCTGAGAGAAGACAAAGGTGAAAATGTTGAAATCGAAGTTCCTTCGGCTGAAATAAATGCAGCGATCGGCTATGAAGCCGAAAACAGAAAAATGCTGTTAAAACATTTCCGCAAGGTGAAATTTGTTTCTAATGATCTTCTCAAAAAGAGAACATTCAACGTAAATGCTCTTCCTGATCAGAGATGACTACTCCTAAAAATCAACCTTCTACCAATGACAATTATTTACTGAGTTGCTGTATTTTAATGGATAACTATTATAAAAACGTTCATTGCGAGGATCTCATCAAAAAAGCATTCACATTTTCGGCAGCTACCCTTCCTGCCTGAATGGCATGAACTACCAGGCTGGCGCCCCGTTCCATATCTCCGGCAGCAAAAATCTTCTCAACGGAAGTTTGCTTTTGACCGTTCACCTTTACGTTGCCACGATTGTCATAATCGACTCCCAGCGTGTCCAGCAATCCCTGGTGAACAGGCTGTGTAAATCCCATGGAGAGTAAAACCAGATCGGCCTGAAGGAGCTGTGGGGTTCCAGCTTCTTTCATAACCCATTGCCCGCTTTCGTTTTTTGACCACGCAACTTCTACGACTTCAGCCTGTTTTACTTGTTCGTATTCTCCAATCAGTTTTTTAGTCAACAAGCTCCATTTACGCTCGCAACCTTCAAGGTGAGAACTGGAAGTCCGCAACACATTTGGCCAGTAAGGCCAGGGATTATCTAAAGTTCTTTTTTCTGGTGGTTTGGGAAGAATTTCAATTTGTGTAACGCTGGCAGCCTTTTGGCGAATGGAAGTCCCGACACAATCGGAACCGGTGTCACCGCCACCAATGACCAGAACGTGTTTGCCTTTGGCGTAAATTTTTTCGCTTTCCGGGATAATTTCCCCAGCCACCCTGCGGTTGCTTTGAGCCAGGAAATCAAGTGCAAAATGGACGCCATCCAATGCACGACCTTCAACCGGAAGGTCACGTGGTGTTTCTGAACCTATCGCCAGAACCACTGCGTCAAAATCTTTCAGTAATTCTTCTCTTGTAACATCTTGTCCGACCCGGACATTAGTCCTGAGCAGAAGCCCTTCTTCTTCAAAGATCGCTAGGCGCCTGTCGATCACTGTTTTATTTAGTTTGAAATCAGGAATGCCGTAACGCAATAGCCCACCGATGGCATCATTTTTTTCAAAGACAGTTACTTCGTGACCGAAATGATTTAACAAATCGGCAGCAGCCAAACCTGCTGGCCCCGAACCGACAACCGCCACTTTTTTTCCACTTCTGAATCTCGGCGGATTTGCTTTGATCCATCCTTGAGTAAAAGCATTTTCAACCGTGGCGGCTTCATTTTCACGAATGGTTACCGGTTCGTCATTAATTGAAAGCACACACGATTTTTCGCAGGGAGCCGGACAAATCCTTCCTGTAATTTCAGGAAAATTATTAGTGGAATGAAGAATTTCGTAAGCCGCTTCTTTGTCTCCATGGTAATAAGCATCCTGCCATTCTGGAATTTTGCTTCCCACAGGACATGCCGAGTGGCAAAAAGGCACGCCACAATCCATACAGCGGGAAGCCTGAAGCTTGCGATCTGCTTCATCCAGGGTTTGTTCCACTTCACCAAAATCATAGATCCGTTCGTTCCGCGGGCGGTAAGAAGCCTCTTTTCTCGGAACTGTCATAAATCCTTTCGGGTCGCCCATTTTATATCTTTTAATTCATTAAAATTATTCTGTCATTATTCCTGAATTACCTGAGCATCTTCGGTAAGTTTCAGTTTATTCTCAATCTCCAATAATTCTCTTTCGCGAAGCACTTTCCGGTACTCGAATGGAATTACCTTCACGAATTTCGAAAGGTATTCTTCCCATTGGGTCAGGATTTTTGCAGCCAGCGCACTTTGGGTATCAGTTAAATGCCTACTGATCAATTCCTGAAGTTCAGTAATGTCTGCTTTGTCTTCCACTTTCAGCAACTCGACCAGCCCTTTGTTGCAATAGAAATCAAAATCGCCATCTTCATCCAGCACATAAGCAATTCCGCCGCTCATTCCGGCTGCAAAATTTCTTCCGGTTTTTCCTAAAACCACGACCCTGCCTCCGGTCATATATTCACAGCAATGGTCCCCGGCACCTTCAACAACTGCTTCCATGCCCGAATTTCTTACGCAAAACCGCTCTCCTGCAACGCCGTGAATGTATGCTTCGCCACCGGTAGCTCCATAAAAGGTGGAGTTCCCAATGATGATATTTTCCTCAGGGGTAAACGTAGAACCATTTGGAGGAACCACAATGATCTTTCCACCTGACAATCCTTTTCCGATATAGTCGTTGGCATCACCTTCCAGACGGAAGGTGACCCCTTTTACCAGAAAAGCGCCAAAGCTTTGTCCGGCAGTTCCTAAAAATGTCGCATGAATGGTGTCTTTTGGAAGTCCTTTTTCACCATATTTTTGGGATATTTCTCCCGACAACATCGCTCCGATAGCACGATCCGTATTGGAAATCTTGTGATGCAACCAGACTTTTTCTTTTCCTTTAATGGCTTTCGCCGAATCTTTGATCAAAGTATGATCCATGTGATCTGTCAAAACCTTTGAAGGAGAACCGGGATTGTATCGGATGTTAAAGTTATCTGCTTCGGCGGGACGATGCAACACTGCGGAGAAATCAACATGCTGCATTTTCCACCCAAACACTTCCTTATTCTCTTCCAGCAAATCGGCACGTCCGATAATGTCATCGAATTTGGTAAATCCCATTTCAGCCAGCAATTCACGGACTTCTCCGGCTAAAAACCGGAAAAAGTTGATCACCAGCTCAGGATTTCCTGCAAAACGTTTTCTTAGGTTCTCATCCTGCGTGGCAATACCTGTGGGACAAGTATTTAAATGACATTTTCGCATCATGACACATCCAAGCGTGATAAGTGCAGAAGTGGCAAATCCGAACTCTTCGCCCCCCAGACAAGCCATGGTGACGATGTCGTAGCCATTTTTCAGTTGTCCGTCAACTTGTATTTTTAGGCGTCCGCGAAGGTTGTTTTTAACCAGGGTCTGTTGTGCTTCCGCAATTCCCACTTCAACAGGTAGTCCGGCATGTTTGATGGAACTGATGGGGCTTGCCCCGGTTCCGCCTTCGCCACCGGAAATAATGATCAAATCAGCGAAAGCTTTGGCCACTCCGGCTGCCACAGTTCCGACGCCTTCCTCCGAAACAAGTTTCACCGAAATCTTCGCCTTCGGATTGGTAACTTTTAAATCGTAGATCAATTCGGCCAAATCCTCGATAGAATAAATATCATGGTGCGGCGGCGGCGAAATCAAGGTAATTCCAGGCGTAGAATTCCTAGTCTTTGCAATGACTTCGTTCACTTTATAACCCGGTAGCTGACCACCTTCGCCCGGTTTTGCGCCTTGGGCAATTTTGATCTGGATTTCGTGGGCATGCGTAAGATAATTGTTCGTAACGCCGAAACGCCCGGATGCAACTTGCTTGATGGCACTTTGTTTCAGTGTGTCAAACCGATTGTGGTCTTCCCCACCTTCACCGGTGTTGCTACGTCCGCCAACTGTATTCATGGCCACAGCCAACGATTCGTGCGCTTCTTTGCTGATGGAACCGTAAGACATGGCTCCGGTTACAAAGCGTTTCATGATCTCTTCCACAGGTTCAACATCTTCAATGGAAATTGGATTTCGTTTTACTTTAAAACAACCTCTTATAAAAGACGGCTTCCGGTTGTATTCGTTCACCGCACGACTATATTCTTTATATTTTTCGTAGCTGTTGGTGCGTGTAGCCCATTGCAACAAACCGATGGAATCTGGATTCCAGGCATGATCTTCACGGTTTTTCCGCCAGGCATATAATCCGGTATTTTCAAACCGGAAGTTCTCCTTTGTAGCTTCTTCTCGAAATGCATCCTGATGGAATTGGCTGTATTCCTGGTAAATCTCTTCCATTCCGATTCCACTGATGGGCGAAGATGTTCCTTTGAAATACTTGTCCACCAGTTCACGACTTAATCCCAAGGCTCCAAAAATCTGTGATCCATGGTAACTTCTGACCGTAGAAATTCCCATTTTTGAGAATATCTTCAACAATCCTTTGTTTATCGACTTGATATAGTTCTGACGAGCCTGATTGTATTCCATGTCTAACTTGCCTTCTTTCACAAGATGATCGATGGCAGCAAAAGCCAGATAAGGATTGATAACGCTGGCACCATAGCCCAAAAGCAATGCATAATGATTTACCTCGCGGGCTTCACCGGTTTCCACTACAATTCCCACCTGCATTCTTTTCTTTTTCTGAATCAAATGGTGGTGCACAGCCGAAACAGCCAGCAGTGACGGGAATGGCGCATGTTCTTTATCAATGGCCCGGTCAGACAAAATGATGAAGTTCTTTTTTTGATCCACGGCTTTTTCCGACCTTTCCAACATCTTTGAAAAAGCTTTATTAAAACCTTCCAGGCCCTCTTTTACAGGAAAAACAATCGGGATGATCTCATGAGCAAACATTTCGTCCTTTATATCCTTGATTTTTCCAAGGTCTGTATTGGTCAGTAAGGGATCGGGGAATTTGATTAGTTTACAGTGGTCGGGGCTTTCTTTCAGGATGTTGGAATTCAGGGAACCGATGTAATTGGTCAGCGACATGACCAGGCCCTCGCGAATGGGGTCGATGGGGGGATTTGTAACTTGGGCAAACGTCTGTTTAAAATAATTGAACAGACGCTGGGGTTGTCGTGAAAAAACAGCCGCAGGCGTATCATTTCCCATCGAATTAATTGGCTCCACGCCACTATTTGCCATGGATTGTATCAGAAACTCCATGTCTTCTTTTGAATAGGAAAAGACTTTCGCATAAGTGATGAAATCATCCATCGCCGAAGGAACACGGTTCTTCACTTTGATGTCTTCCATCATCAATCGGTTTTCCTTAAGCCACATCCCGTAAGGGTTACGATGACTCAGTTGATCTTTTACTTCCTTATCGGGAATAATAATTCCCAACCGCGTATCTACAAGCAATATTTTTCCGGGACGAAGACGCCCTTTTTCGATGATCTCTTCCGGCGAAAAATCCTGTACCCCGGTTTCCGATGCCATCACAATCAAATCATTATTGGTGATGACATAACGCGATGGCCTTAAACCGTTCCGGTCCAAGGTTCCGCCAATATAACGGCCATCCGAAAAAACCATGGAAGCCGGGCCATCCCAGGGTTCCATAATAGTTGAATGATATTCGTAAAAAGCTTTCAGGCTTTCCGGAATAGGGTTCTTCTGATTGAATGACTCAGGGATCATCATACAAAGGCTGTGATGCAACGAGCGACCAGTGCGGTGAAGAAATTCCAGCACATTATCAAACGAAGCCGAATCCGATTTTCCTTCCTCTAAAACGGGAAGAATCTTGGGGAGGTCGTCACTGAAAACTTCCGATTTCAACAAACCTTCCCGGGCCTGTGTCCATAAACGGTTTCCCTTGATGGTATTGATCTCGCCATTGTGAGCGACAAGACGAAACGGCTGCGCCAGATCCCAGGTGGGAAATGTGTTGGTACTGAAACGGGAATGAATCAAAATCAGCGCTGATTTAAACTTTGGATTCTTAAGATCCTGAAAATAATCCCTTAGCTGGTCGGGGGTGAGCATTCCCTTATAAATCATGGTTTTCGCCGAAAGGCTCGGATGATAATAAACTTCTTTCTGAGAAAGGTTTGAAGTTTGTACGGCCTTTTCCGCCAGCTTTCTAACGATATACAATTTCTGTTCAAGGATCTCTTCCTCCAGATTTCCTTTGATGAAAACCTGTTTTATCCGTGGCTCTGTGGTTCGTGCTATCTCGCCGGGAATGTTACCGTCGGTGGGCACATCGCGAAAAGCAATCAGTTGAAGGCCTTCTTCTTTGATAATGTTAGATAAGATTTCCACACAAGCCTGAGCTTCTTCTTCAATCTGCGGTAAAAAAATCAATCCTGTGCCGTAACTTCCTTTTTCAGGAACGCGCACCTTTAGCACTTCCTTAATAAACTCATGAGGAATTTGCACCATGACTCCGGCACCGTCGCCACTGGCATTATCTGATCCTTTGGCGCCCCTGTGATCCAGGTTCCTCAATACTTCCAGTCCTCTTTCTACAATATCATGCGATGCCCGCCCTTTGATGTGGGCCACAAAACCTATCCCGCAACTGTCGTGCTCGTTGGCGGGATTGTACATGCCGTCTTGTTTTGGAAATCTAAACGCCATTTCCTTCAATCTTTAACCGTTGATAAAAAATTATTTCTTGTGAAATGTCTCTTCGGGAACAGGGCAAATCTTTTCCGGTTTATCCCATCTTTTCTTCTCTTCCCAAAACCATTTTTGCTGGTAAAAATGGTTTTTCAACTCCTTTTAGGTTTATGATCCTCTTACTTCCTTTAATCTCTTTTCTTATGCCCGGACGGCACTGAGATTGGTACTATTTCACACTTCCAAAAGTAATTAAATCGGTATAGGGTAGTCAAGCTCCCAAAGGCTCGTACAAAATTCAGGTTGATGATGTAAAATTTTCTTACACAAGCAAGTATCTGTTTATCTGTGTTTTACAAAACAAGCTGTAGAACTCTGCTTTTCCGGTTCAAACCGGGCAACACGAATGGAGCAATGATCATCGCAAACGATTTTCCTGCATCAAATAAACGTGTTGTGAAAAAATTATACCAATCGTTAAAAGATTATAAGCTTTATCGGCGATATCCATGAAAAAGCGAGGTAAATTGTGAATAAATAATACTTTTGGCATCTAATTAAAATTCATCATGTTGGATCAAAAAGAACTCATTCTTCTCAACATTTCCGGAGAAGACAAACCGGGCTTAACGGCCTCGCTGACGGAAATCCTATCGGAGTATAGCGTGAATATCCTCGACATCGGTCAGTCAGTAATTCACAAAGAGCTGGGGCTGGGAATCCTGTTTGAAGTTCCCAAAAAGTTCGGTTCCACAAGCATTTTAAAGGATCTGCTTTTCAAAAGCTATGAATGGAAAAGTCATATCAAATTTACACCTGTTCCACTCGAAGAATATGAAAAATGGGTTGCCGAACAGGGAAAAGAGCGGTACCTCATCACCTTGCTGGCCCACAAATTAACGGCACTGCATCTTTCAAAAGTATCTGGAGTCATTGCCAGCCAAGAGTTGAATATCGATACCATTTCACGTCTTTCAGGCCGGAAATCGTTAAACGGAAACAACAAAGTGACCAATGCCGTGGTGGAATTTTCTGTTCGCGGAACGCCTGTAGATGTCAACGCAATGAAACAGGGATTGATGAATATTGCCTCTGAAACAGGGATTGATATTGCTTTTCAGGAAGACAATATTTACCGGAGGAGCCGGCGCTTGGTGTGCTTCGATATGGATTCCACGCTGATCCAAACAGAAGTGATTGATGAATTAGCACAAAAGGCAGGCGTTGGAGATGAAGTGAAAAAGATCACGGAAAGCTCCATGCGCGGCGAAATAGATTTTAAAGAAAGTTTCAAAAAAAGGGTTGGCCTTTTAAAAGGGCTGGATGAGTCGGTGATGAAAGAAATTGCTGAAAACCTGCCCATTACCGAAGGTGCCGAACGGCTTTTAAGAACACTGAAACAATATGGTTACCGGACGGCCATTCTTTCGGGCGGATTTACCTATTTTGGAAATCATTTGAAGAGTAAGCTGGGGTTTGATTATATTTTTGCCAATGAGTTGGAAATCAAAAATGGAAAGCTGACCGGAAAACATCTTCATGAAATCGTGGATGGAAAACGAAAAGCTGAATTGCTGGAATTGCTGGCTTTTAAGGAAGACATTCACCTGGAACAGGTGATTGCCGTGGGCGATGGTGCCAACGACCTTCCCATGCTGGAAAAAGCCGGGCTGGGAATAGCTTTTCATGCCAAACCCAAAGTAAAAGCGTCGGCACAACATGCCATTTCTACAACGGGACTGGACACAATTTTGTATCTGTTGGGCTTCCGTGACCGGGAAATCAATGCCTAGAAAAGTTCATAAAGTTGGGGGTTCCCAAATAACTTAAGGCACTTAAGTCTCATCTCTTTTTGATTTAAGAACAAGGAACATCGATTGAAGATTTGCTGACACTTCTTCTTAAATCTCAAATCGTTAATCCTTATTCGACATTTTTCCAATTCCTTTCTATTTAATAACAGGAAACGCCGATCTTTTTGGTTTTAAACCGATGAAGTCAAGTTATTTTTTAACTGTTTCTGTAGACAACTTGCGACTCAGGAATAAATGGTTCATGCAAAACGGCAATCCGGTTGCTGACGCCCGGGCCGGGTCATCACGAATTGCCAAAGTTGTGTTGCACGCGAACGAAAACCGCCGGCACTGCTCAATAAATAATAGTGCCACATTCTGTAAAACCTTTCATTGTACTGGTTTCTTAAGACAGGCCAGGCATTTTTAAAGTGCTCATACCATGCCATTAAAGTTTTGTCATAATCCGGGCCGAAATTGTGAAGGTCTTCGATGATGAAAAAACGCTCTGCCGCTTTAGCAATTTGGGCAATCGATGGCAGCATCCCATTGGGGAAAATGTATTTATTGGCCCACCGGTTCACATAAGAAGTTGTTGTATTGTTGCCAATTGTATGAAGCAGCGAAATTCCTTCTTCCGTAAGGCACCGGTTAACAATTTTCATGTAAGTATCATAGTTTTTATAGCCCACATGTTCAAAAAAACCGATGGATAAAATGGCATCAAATTTACCGGTGACATCACGGTAATCCTTAAAAAGCAGTGTAACAGGCAATCCTTTACAAAGCTCGTTACCCAACTCGATTTGTTTCTTTGAAATACTCACACCCAGAACTTCTACTCCATGCTTTTCAGCGGCATATTTTGCAAAACTTCCCCAGCCGCATCCAATATCCAGCACTTTCATACCCGGTTTCAGTTCCAGCTTTTTACAAATCAGCTCCAGTTTGGCTTCCTGGGCTTCATCCAGGTTTTTGGCATTTTGCCAGTGAGCGCAGGAATAGCACATGCGCTTGTCCAGCATGTTGCTGAACAAATCGTTTCCCAGATCGTAATGCTCGCGGCCAACACGTTTTGATTTGATTTTTGTTTGTTGATTGAACAGCCTGGTGGATAAAACATAAAGGGCAGTCATGAAATTCCTTTTGATTTTCTGTTCAAGCCCGGCCAGCAGAATCCTGTTGATAAATTCGTCCAGTACTTCACAATCCCACCAACCGTCCATATAGGATTCACCAAGGCCTAATTCAGTCTCTGAAAGCCATCTTTTATAAGCTCTTTCATCGTGAATTTGAACATCGTAAGGCTGATCTCCATTGAAATGAATTCCTGTGTCAGCGAATAACTCCTGAATAATAGTTTTTGCTTCCATGGTTACGGATTTAGTTCTTTTGCAGGTATTTTCAAAGATAAGAAAATAAGCAGTTCATAAAGTGTCCTAAAGTGAGGAGATGATGGCCATTTGGTTGTCAGACAATTATCATACGTTCGTTCGTATGCTTGGTTAATTAGTGTCAGCAAGAAAACACCCCATTTTTAGGATTTAACCAAAATCCGATGTGGAAATTTTGGATGGTTTTGTCGAAATTTTTCTTTTCTTTCAAAATAATAAACAATTCTTGAAAGAAATTTCATAAATACTTAAAATACAAAGTTATAACGATTTTTTTTGGCATTTTCCTCTCTTCCGACTTTTCATTCGGTATTACCCCGCACTCGTCCTCGTTTGCAACGAGGACACATTTATGAAAAACATCTATAATGTCTTGGAGGGCTATAGTCGTTTCTGCATTACAAATACAGTTGTAAATCCATCCGCGTTTGCAAACGCGGATGAGAGCCAATGAACGCTGATTTTAGATTTGGTCATCGTCCACTCAAAAAAGCTTGCTACCCAAAGGCACATCCTTATCGGGAACACAAAGAGCTACGCGACCTTTTTCATCAGGAAATCCGGTTGTGAGGCATTCAGAAAAGAATGGACCAATTTGCTTTTTCGGAAAGTTCAATACGCCCACTACCAGCTTGCCGGACAATTCATCAACGTTGTATAATTCTGTAATCTGGGCACTGGATTTCTTGATGCCAAACTCCGGGCCAAAATTAACATGCAAAATGTAGGCCGGTTTCCGGGCTTTGGCAAAAACCTCGGCGTGGACAATTCTGCCCACCCGAAGCTCTACTTTTCCAAAATATTTCCATTCGATAGTTTCCATAGGATCTCTCCTCGAATTTATTTTTCAGGCTCTGAAATTTTTCAGGTATTCTGCTCTTCAGAATTTGTCAGTTTCATTTTTTTATTTCCCCATTGGAAGAAAAGGTAACCAATGAAAGCCTCAAAAAAAGGAACTAAATAAAATTCCACATATTTCTCCATTGAATAACCTGATTTATACGCTACATCTTTATTTACCACTGGTGGATTGGCTGGGAATTTTCCATAGACCATGTGATAGAAGCCTATTATTGCTAAAATAAAAAACAAAGAGGCAATTACTTTCAGGATAAGACCGATTGTTTTCGACTGTTTCATAATTTTTGATGTTAAATGAAATCAAGTGCAATTTAGAAAATAATGTTTAAAAGCCCTGAATTGTCTGTAAAACAAGGATTCTCTCAAAATAAAACTCTCGAAAAAAACAAAGAAGGAGCAAATGCTCCTTCTTTGTAAAATAGATTTTTTTTAATTCAATCCGCCTGCATCTTTTCCACTTGGGTAAGCAGGGAGTTCTGCCGGTGGTTGCGGGAGTGGCATGGGATGCTCTTTGAGCTTCTTCATGATGTAGTTGACAGCAGTATCAAGTTGTGGATCTTTTCCTTTCATAACCTGACCTGGAAGGTTATCAACTTTAATATCAGGAGTAACACCGTGGTTTTCAACGGCCCACTGTGAATCCAGCCCATAGATACTATTCTGCGAAACCACCAGGCTTCCACCGTCCAACAGGCTCCAAACGTGGTTATAACCGCGAACACCGCCCCAGGTCCGGGTACCGATCAATGGTCCCAATCCATATTTGCGGAAATAGAACGGGAACATATCACCGTCAGATGCTGAATAATGGTTCAACAAAGTGACTTTATATCCGTTCAACACCTGTTCGGGATAACGCATGGCAGCATGTACACGATTGGTACTCATACCAATTAAAACACGACGTAACCTTTCCAGAACGATCTGATCAATAAATCCGCCGCCGTTGAAGCGGTCGTCCATGATCAAACCTTGCTTGCTGAGTTGCGGATAAAACTGATGAACGAACTGATCCATTCCCAACGCTTCCATATCGGACATATAAATATAGCCGATTTTTCCGTCAGATTTTTTGTTAACATAATCACGGTTATGTTTGATCCAGGCGTTCAAACGCAATGACAATGAATTGTCAATGGGTTTCACAGTAATGGTGTGTTCCCCTTTACCATCAGGAGTATCAGCCAGGGTCAGCGTGGTTTGCTGTCCCACGGTGTTTACAAACAAACTGTAAGGATTGGTCGGAGCTTTAAGCTGATGACCGTTCACGGCAAGAAGATAATTACCGGTTTTTACATTAACACCAGGTTGTACCAATGGAGATTCATATCCCTTATGGGAATTATCGCCAGTATAAATCTTTTTGAAGTAGTAACGTCTGGAAGCCTCGTTCAGACCAAAATCAGCACCCAGTACTCCGGTGGGATTTGCTTTGACATTATAGTTGTCGTCTCCACCCCAAACATAGCAATGAGAGTTGCTGAGCTCACCGATCATTTCACCGATAAGGTAATTCAAATCTTCACGGCAACCGAGAAGCGGCAGAAGTTTGGAGTAATTATCACCAACTTCCTTCCAGTTAACGTCGTTCATTTTTGTGTTATAAAAGAAATCACTGAAAAGCCTCCATGACTGGTGAAACATTTCATCCCATTCTTCATGAGGATAAATCAGCATTTTCATGTCGGTTGTTTTTACAGCTTCGCTGCCTTTACCACCTATCGAAGAAGATGGCATCAGAAAAAATTTGCCTCTTTCCATATAAACCATGGTGCTTCCATTTGCACTCAGGCCGAATGCTCTTACTCCGTTTTTAACAACCGTATGCCCTTTTTTATTTTTCAAATCATAAACCATGATTGAAGACTGTCCGGTTCCATGCAGCGGACCTTCAATCATCATAAGAGGATGCGTTTGATAAAAAACTTTATCTCCGGTAACCTGAATGTTTCCATAATCTCCGGAATGTATGGGCAATGCAACAACACGATTCATCAGCCCGTCAAAGTCAATTTTTACCGGAGCCGAATTACCCGGTTTCCATAGACTGGCACTCGCCGACTTTTTCTTTGCTTCTAAAGTTCCTTCATCGGAAACCGGAGCGAATGGAGATTTCTCATCCTTCTGCAAGGTAACCAGATAAATACCATCCATTTTTTCCGTTGCGATGTTAAACTCAGTTTCACTGAAAGTGGGATTTTCATGACGTGAAGAAACAAAGTATAAATATTTTCCATCGGGGCTAAATACCGGATAATTATCAGAATACATACCTGTACTTACCTTGACAGATTTATGATTTTCAAGACTGTAAATATAGATTTGTGAAAATCCGCTTACATTGATTTTGGAATAAGAAATCCATCTACCATCGGGTGACCAGTGGTAATCCCAAATAGGGCTGGTCTTGTCCTGATCGATACGAATAGGTTTTTTGTCTTTTATATTAACGTACCAAAGCACATGGTTGTTGTCTGAAAAAACCAGCATATCGCTGTTTGGCGACCACAAAGGATTGTAAAAATATCCTGTTTTGAAATGTGTCACGTATGTTTGGCTTTCAGAACCGTCGGAAGGACGGATGGCCAGTTCATTTTTACCATTAGCATCAGTGAGATATGCAATCCATTTCCCGTCAGGAGACCATGCAGGATATTGTTCCTGAGCGTTGGATGTTTGCGTAAGATCGCGTGTTGCACCATGTTTGGCAGGAACGGTAAAGATATCACCACGGGCACCGAAGAGCACACGTTTTCCGTTAGGGGCAATATCAAAACTGCGGATCATCTTGTTGGCATTGACCCAATGAGGCTGGGTCTGGGTTCCATCAGTTGGGATTTCCACATTAATTTTATGAAGTTGTTCTGATGGGAGATCCAATACATAAAGTGAACTGCCATTATGGAAAATAATACCGTTATTTCCTAAACTTGGCCAGTCAACATCATAAGTTTTAAAATGGGTGATCTGGCGGAAAGTTTTACTTGTAAGATCATAAGCCCATATATTCAAACGGTGGTTTGCGCCTCTGTCGGAAGCAAAATAGATAGTGTTTTTGTACCACATCGGATAGGTATCGGTACCTTTCCATTTGGTAACTCGTTGGATTTTACGAGTTCTGAAATCATAAATCCAGATATCCTGTGCAAGGCCGCCTTTGTAACGTTTCCAGGTACGGAAGTTTCTAAAAATACGGTTGTAAGCAATTTTGGAGCCGTCGGGGCTGTAAGACATTACGCCACCTTTGGGTAATGGCAAAGGTTCGGGCAAGCCACCCATTTTGCTGACTTCAAACGGTTGTCCAAACCAGGAGTTCCAGGTTGCCCTTCTTGAGAGAAAGACGATATCTTTTCCATTGGGAGTCCAGGTCATAACCATATTGTCCGGGCCCCAACGTGTGGGAGCCTTTTTAACAACATCAGAGTGATAAGTTAAACGGGTAACGGCACCACCGGTGGCAGGAATTGTGTAAACATCTACATTTCCGGCATACTGACCGGTAAAGGCGATTGTTTTTCCGTCGGGTGAAAACCGGGGCATCATATCGTAACCTGGATCGGTGGTTAATCTCGAAGCAACACCTCCTTCACGGTTGACGCGCCAAAGGTTTCCTGCTGCTTCAAAAACAATAGTGTTGTTGTGAAGTGTCGGAAACCGGCAAAGTAGTGCGTCATCGTTTCCGGGAGTGACAGCGCTTGCCATGACTGGCACCCCGCCTATGAGTAATATCAATAGAACGGACAACAAATTAAAATGACGATTCATAATGAAAAATTTAATTGGTTTATAAAATAAGCTGAACCATTTACAAAAGTCTCTTTTAGGAAAACTTCAAAATTAAGCAAATACCTTTTTTGACGGATAATTCTATGTGAGATTTAACGATTAATAACTCTTTTTTTGAGTCTGTCCAAAAAACAGCGTAAATCGGCATCATGCATTTTATATCCAAATTCCCAATATCATATTAACCATTCAACCCTTTCTCATCTTGTTGCAATTGCTTTACTTTGCAAAAACTTTTCCATGATCCAATACAATCTACATCAGCACAGCATTTATTCAGACGGAGCCGCCGAACCGGAAATGTACGTACAAAAAGCTGTCGTACTGGGTTTTAAAGCCATCGGATTTTCAGAACACAGTCCTTTGCCGTTTCCTACCAACTTTAGTTTGAAAGAAGAAAAAGTGGAAGACTACATCCGGGAAACCGAACGGCTCAAAGAAAAATATGGTGACCTGATCGATTTGTACAGAGCACTGGAGATGGATTATATTCCGGGATTTTCAGATGATTTTGATGCCTGGAGAAAGAAAGCCAAACTTGACTACGCCATTGGTTCCGTGCACATGGTCCATCCCGAAAATGATTCAGAATTGTGGTTTATTGATGGTCCTGACCGGGGAAAATACGACGACGGGCTTCAAAAAATTTTTGGAGGAAACATCAAAAAAGCAGTGAAAGCTTATTACTATCAAGTCAATCAGATGATTGAAAACCAGCCATTTGAAATTGTGGGGCATGTCGACAAAATCAAAATGCATAACCAGAACCGGTATTTTACGGAAGACGAACATTGGTATCGTAGCTTAATAGAAGAAACACTGCACTTAATTCGTGAAAAAAATCTTATCGTGGAAGTAAACACACGCGGACTTTATAAAAAGCGTTCCGACCGGCTTTTCCCGGATGATTATGCTTTGCAACGCATCCTTGAATTGGATATTCCTGTCCTGATTTCCTCAGATGCCCACAAGCCGGACGAATTAAATCTCCTTTTTGAAACAACAAAAAAACGACTTTTGGAGATGGGATTTGGTACCGTATCCTATTTCGACAAAGGAAAATGGAAAACTCTTCCTCTCAGCTAAAAGAAGCTCTTTTTTTCTTTATTTATATTTGAGTCTGGTCTAAAAAGGTAAATAGGTGTAAATAATGAAAATCAAATCAAGACTTTTTTAGACCGGACTCATATTTCAAAAAACACAACGTGGAACCCGCATGTCCAGGTGTATTTGTTTATCAATTAGAGTAGAAAAATCGCCAATCTAATCATTCTACAAAACAGCATTTTTTGTCATTTTTTCACGACCCAAGCTAAAACTTTTCTAACTTGGACAAAATTTCCCCATCATGAAAAAACTCTTCAAAACTATCGGGTATATCCTTCTGACTGTCGTTATTCTTTTCGTAGGATTCCTTGCTTACATTACCATTACCGACTACCGTCCAGCCAAAGTCATTGACCTGATGTCAGGAGAAAAAACGCTGACCATTTCCCCCATCACAAAAGACACTTTTAACTTCATGACATGGAATATCGGATATGCCGGGTTGGGAGCAGGAATGGACTTTTTTTACGATGGAGGCACCAAAGTCCGTCCCACAAAAAAGATGGTTGAACAGTACATGAAAGGTATTGAACAATTTGTCGGTTCACACGACACCATCGACTTTTGGTACATACAGGAAGTAGATGTGCATTCGCACCGGAGTTATGATTTCAACGAGGAGAAAGCCATCAGCAAAGCAAAAAAGGGAGCCCAGGCGATTTTTGCATTGAATTATGACTGTCCTTTTGTACCTGTTCCGCTTTACGAACCCATGGGACGTGTGAAAAGCGGACTGATGACCTTTACTAATTTACCCTATACCGAAGCTACTCGTTATGCTTATCCTCTCATCGCGCCCTGGCCCAACAAGCTTTTTCTTCTGGACCGCTGCTTTATTCTGATGCGATTTCCGCTGGAAAGCGGGAAAGACCTTGTGATCATGAATACACACAACTCAGCCTATACATATGATAGCCTGCTTCGCGTAAAAGAGCTCAACGTTTTGAAAACAAAAATGCTGGAAGAATATAATAAAGGAAATTATGTTATTGCCGGTGGTGACTGGAATGCCAATCCGCCTGATTTCAAACCGGAAGGAAATTATGATGGAAACCGATTTGTTCCCACAAAAGTGCAGATGAGCGACAAGACTTTTCCATCCACATGGCATTGGGCAATTGATGCTTCAGCTCCCACCAACCGTGAGAACTATAAATCTTTTGTAAGAGGAAAAAATGGAACAACAAACATCGATTATTTCATTCTTTCACCCAACGTTAAATTGTTAAAGGTGAAAACCATTGACCTGAATTTTGCAAACAGCGACCACAATCCGGTCTATATGAAGGTCGCACTTGAACAAAATTAACAGGACGATTATTTTTCATTTATTTTTTTACTTTTGCAGCGCTTTTTGAAACTTATAAATCATCGTCATGAGTGAACCAATTGTAAGCATTTTTTCAGGTCGCACAAGCCGCTATCTGGCGGAAAAAATAGCCAAAGCATACGGTACTTCATTAGGGAAATCTGAAGTTATCAATTTCTCTGATGGTGAGTTTCAAACTTCATACGAAGAAAACATCAGGGGCCGCGACGTTTTTATTATCCAGTCAACAATACCACCCGCCGACAATATCTTGGAACTTTTAATGATGATCGACGCAGCCAAAAGAGCTTCGGCAAGAAAAATTGTAGCCGTCATTCCTTATTTTGGTTATGCCCGGCAGGACAGAAAAGATAAACCTCGTGTTTCTATCGGGGCAAAAATGGTTGCCAATTTGCTTACCTCTACCGGAATCGACAGGCTGATTACGCTGGATTTGCATGCAGATCAGATTCAGGGTTTTATGGACGTTCCAGTTGACAATTTATACGCTTCAGTTATTTTTTATCCTTATCTGAAAAGCCTGAAACTTCCCAATTTAATGATGGCTTCACCGGATACCGGAGGAACTCGAAGAGCGGCTTCTTATGCCAAAGCACTGAATACCGGTTTTGCTATTTGTTATAAACAACGTACCAAACCCAATGTGGTTGAAAAAATGCAGTTGATCGGAGATGTTACCGGAAAAGATGTTGTGCTGGTAGATGACATTATCGATACCGCAGGAACCATTACAAAAGCTGCAGAAATAATCATGGAAAAAGGAGCTAACAGTATAAGGGCACTTGTGACACATCCTATTTTTTCAGGTAAAGCTTATGAAATTATCGCCAACTCACCGTTCCTGGAAGTAATTGTTACAGACACCATTCCATTAAAGCAGAATCTGGGTGAGAAAATAAAAGTATTATCCACCGCCAATTTGTTTGCTGAAGTAATCAAACGGGTTGAAAATTACGAATCTATTAGTTCCCTTTTTAATATCGGGGATCATAAATAATAAATAATTACTTAAACATTAAATTATGAACATAGTATCATTGAGCGGTTCTCTTCGCGAGAACGTAGGGAAAAAAGATGCTAAACAGCAAAGAAGGCTGGGTAAAGTTCCTTGTGTCATTTATGGCGGAAGCGAACAAAAGCACTTTATTTTAGATCAAAAAGACTTTAAAGGCTTAGTCTTTACACCCGAAGTTTCCATCGTTAAATTAACCTTGGGTGACAAAACTTATGAAAGCATTTTACAGGACGTTCAGTATCATCCTGTTTCTGACGAAATTATTCATGCTGATTTTCTGGAACTGCATCCTGAAAAACCTGTTACCATTGCATTGCCAGTCGAACTGAAAGGAACAGCCCCCGGTATTATAAAAGGTGGGAAATTACGTTTGAAATTGCGTAAACTTCGCGTAAGCGGACTCATTAATAAAATGCCTGAGCATATTGTTCTCGATATTTCTAAATTAGACATCGGGCGTTCCATTAAAGTTAGGGACACTCACCATTCAGAACTTCAATTTCTTGATCCGGCCAATCTCGTTGTTGTGAGTGTCATGGCAGCCCGTGGCATAAGTACTGAAGAAGCTGAAGAAGAAAGCAAAGGTGAAGCCGAAGGTGCAGAAGGCGGCGAAGAAAGCGCAGAATAATCAATTACAGAATTATACAAAGGGATGTGGCGCTGCTTCATCCCTTTTATTTTTGCCCTATCTTTGAAAATTCATACAAAATCAGATGAAATATTTAGTTGCCGGTCTGGGAAACATAGGTGTTGAATATGCCAACACGCGCCACAATATTGGTTTTATCGTGGCCGATGCATTGGTCAATGAGTTGAAGGGAAAATTTGAGACACAACGGTTGGCTTCGGTAGCTTCGGTAAAATACAAAGGGAAAAACCTGGTGGTCATCAAGCCCACAACCTACATGAATCTCAGCGGAAAAGCAATAAAATACTGGCTGCAAAAAGAGAAAATTCCTTTGGAAAACCTGCTGGTTATTGTAGATGACATTGCCCTGCCCATCGGTACCTTGCGGTTGAAGAAAAAAGGCAGCGACGCCGGGCATAACGGTTTAACGGATATTATTTTAAAATTAGGAACAGAAGCTTTTCCCAGGCTGCGTGTGGGAATCGGCGACGATTTCCCAAAAGGATACCAGGTGGATTACGTGTTGGGACAATGGTCGAAGAAAGAAACGGAACTTATGATACCCCGCGTGGAAAAAGCTGTTGAAATTGTCCGGATCTTTGTTGCTGCCGGAGTTGATAACACAATGAATCTTTATAACAATAAATAAAATTCATCTTACAATTATAATTGATTTCAGAATATCGAATTTAGATATGAAAGAATATAGCAATTAAATAGTTACAA